>JADMIO011486879.1_pt1 | contig 90124 bp, 73 predicted proteins | sample 8958161 | NCBI WGS metagenome assembly JADMIO01 (sample SAMN16585339, study PRJNA669376) | soil metagenome | isolation source: Crop rotation soil | place: USA: Cullars Rotation, Alabama | collected 2011
CGCGACAACTTGTCCACGTGGAATTCTAAGCTTAGGATCCCAATGTGCTGGAAAGGGGGGCTGCGCCTTGAGCAGGTCGGCTGTAAGTTGCGGCGAGATCGACAACACCAGGCACTTCTCCGACACTCCCGCGTTGGGGGCGAGTTGCTTGTCGAGCCCCCACAACGCCTTCCCTTCGTCTTTTGGCACAGGATAGTAGTAAACCGTCTCACCTTCACCGGTCTTTCGGAACTTGGCCGGCCCTAGCTCAAACTCGGGGACGGTCGGCGCGACCAACGGCCGCAGCTTCTTGATCAGATCGTTGGCGATCAAACGGTACTCCGTCATCGCTTTCCCCAGCATGTCCACGTCCGAAACCCCCAGCACGAGCGCCGGCATCGGCAGCGCGGTCGGCTCGGCCGTCTCGGGCATCGACTCCAGCCACCGCGTGCTCTTTTTTGTGGCGGCAACGTCGATCACCATCGCGAGCTGGCCGTCGGCCAGCGCCGGCCGGAGAAATTTTTGATTGACCGCGTCGATCCGCTCCAGGGCGGGATAAACGATCTCGGTGTACTGCTTGTACTGCGCCCGCTGGTACTCGGGCATCTGCGGCATCGCGTATTTCTCGAAATAATTCTTCCCCTTGACCAGCGTTGTGACGAGAAAATCGTGGTCTTCGGGGCGATAGCGGATCCGCGAGGCAATGACTAGCAGCGGCGAACTGCCCACGTGCTCCAGGATTGGCAGCGGTTTCGTGCCGTCGACAAATGGAACCTGCGTCCAATCGACTTGATAGGCTTCGATGCCGTTGGGCGTAAGGAAGCTGTAACCCAGCATGGCCTGCGGCTTGGGGAGCCGGGCCTTCAATTCCGTTCCCAAGGCATGAACGTCCGCCTTGATTTGCTTTTTTTCCACCTCATTGAGCCGCGACGGGAGAGTCAGGAGCTTGTCCATCACAATCAAACCCTGATCGATGTCGTGAGCCTCCGTCCGGGTGGCCTGCGCGAACCGGTCGCTGGCGAAATGCACCGCCGTAAACCGCTTTGCGCCGGCATCGCGAAACATCTTCAGCCGCGGGTGATCGGCCATCGTGGGGCCCGTGCCGAGCGCGGCCAGGTGCTGCGTCGACTTGCCAACGGAGAAGATGACGTAACCCTTCTGGATTCCCAGAGAGATGACGATCTGCAAACCCTTGAGCTTATCGCGGAGCTTGTCGTACTGGCCGGGCTTTTCCGCGAATCGGTCGAAGGGGATTTCATCCCAGGGGATCTGAGTGCCGTCGATGGTCATGGTCAGGTACTCGCCGTCGCCGACCTTGCGCGTCTTGAACTTTTTCTTCCAGGGCGGAGGGAGTGGGGCCTGTTCGAGCGCCACGCTGATCCAGGCCTGCAAGCGGCGCATCTGTTCTTCCGCCGGCTCCTGCGATTTGATGCGGAAACCCAGCACCAGATCGGGGATCTTGATTTCATTGATGTGACGATTGAGGCAATCGAACACGACGCGCGCCATGTATTCTTCATCACGCATCTCGCGATTACCGGCCATTTCACGCATGAACGTGGCGAAGCGGATGGCGTTGGTCACGTCGGAGATAACGTGCAGCGTGTCGCAGACGTCATCGCTGCCGTACACGAACATTTCGTCCGAGACCATTTCTTTCAGCACGCCCAGGGCTTGCTGATTTTCCGGCAACTCAAGGATGGGCAGAATGGTGGCCGCGGGGCCGCCTGGCTGCTTGATGGCCTTTTCATAATTGGCCAGGGCTTCTTTGTAGAACGGCATTTGTTGGAGCTTCTTCCAGACGTTGCTCTTGGCGACGATGTCGAACTGCTCGCGATTGCGGAGCATGACCTGATAAAAAGCGGCGTCCTGCGGCACCAGCTTCAGCGACGGCACCTGGCTGACGGCGTCTTCGGCCTGCGCTAGCGGGGCGGCGAAAAGTCCGCAGGCCACCAGCCCGAGCAGCAATGAGCCGCAGCGGCCGGCGGCCCCCCGACGAAAGATGGTCAAATATCGTGACATGGAGTCACCCCTTCCTGTTGGTCTTGGGTGGTTTGGTCCTGAGAAATGCCCCGGAACAACGCCGTGCGGCTGGGCCGGTCGCGGCCCGCGATATCCCGGCATTGTAGCGCCCCCGGCGGCGGGAAACAACCAGCCTTGCCGCCTGGGCAAACTGCGGAAAAAAAGCTTGACCCCCGCTTCCGCCAACCGTTATCGTGGTGGGGGGTAAGCAGCGGGACCGGAACCTCGCTCATATCCGTGGGGCTGTCTGGCTGTTCTTGGTAGCTTGTCTGCCAGCGATCGAGAAGAGGCTATGCGCCGCGCGTCGCGGCGGCTCTCGATTCCATGCTGGCGCGGTGCAGGGCTTTCCGCCACTTTCTGGAGAAAAGGCCATGAGAACTGGAAATGATTCTGACCAACGTCGCGCGTGGAGCAGGACTGTCATCCTGGCTGTAGCCGCGGCGGCGATCGCCGGCTTGATCGGGACGGCGGCTTACGGCGGCTCACCGCGAAAAAAAGCGGTGGCGGCAGATCCCTTCGATGGAGAGCCAGAGAAAAGTAGCATCGAACCCAGTGCCAAGTCCAAGCCGTTCGAAAAAATCGACATCGAATTGTTCAACAAGCTGGACACCAATCGCGACGGCAATGTAAGCCAGGAAGAGTTCAAAGCGGGACTGACCGAGCTCCGCGAGGCTATGGACAGCGCGCCGTTCGGCGCTGGGACCGTCGCTAAGGCCGATGTGCCGAGAGGGGACTTTGTCGGCGTCGCGGTTGGAGGTGGAGAGAAAAAACGTCCGGTGGCGCACCGCCAAAAAGAGCCCGTTGCGCGCCCGAAGGTCGAACGCCTGAAAGCCGCCAAAGCTGCGCCTGACCTTGAGAAGCAGCGCCCCGCTGCCGCACAGATCATTCGGTTCCTCGATCCGCCGCCGGCCGCCGCGGACAAGGCCCCTCACCAGGATCTAACCGAGGGAGCCTATCAAGAGTTGCTCTCCCGCAAGGTCGAGGTGGACGTCCAGCAAATACCGCTTGGCGATTTTGTCTTAAAGCTGGCAAAAGTCACAGGGCGGCCGGTACGCTTCGATGAAAAGGCCCTGGATGAATTGGGGATCGGCAGCGATACGCCGGTTTCGCTCAAGGCCACGGGTATCACGCTCCGCTCCGCCTTGAAGCGGATGATGCACCAAATTGAACCGCAGATGGCGCTCCTGCTGTCGGACGGGAGCATCCGCTTCACTACGCGGGAAGAGGCGCAGAAAGAACCCTTATTGCGCGTCTATCAAGTGGGAGATTTGCTGCGCCGCGATCCGGTGGTGGCGCGGCATGGTTTCCGCGACGCCGGCCAGGCGGCGGACTCCGCACAGCAGGAAAGCGAAGCACTGGTCGAGTTGATCAAGAACATCGTTAATCCTGCAATCTGGAAGGACAACGGAGGAGAGAGCGAGATCAAGGGGGCGGGGGGAGAGACCATCCTGGTTTCAGCCCCTTTTGAGCTGCATGACGACGTGCGCGAGCTGCTCGCCGCGCTCCGAGCGGTCCGCGCCCTCCAGCGTCCGAAGCAGGCTGGAGAGTTGCGTCCCATCCTGGCCGGCGACAAGGCAACGCGGGAATCGACGGAGCGACTGACCCGCGCGCTCCAACAGCGCGTGACGCTGAACTGCAAAGAAAAACCGTTGCAGGAAATCATCGCTGAATTGTCGAAGATGACCAAGACGCCGCTGGCCCTGGATCTCCTCGCTTTGGAGGAACAAGGAGCGGGGTCGGACATGCTGTTCACCACGAGTGTCAAGGACGTTCCGCTGCGCTCCGTGCTCCGCGCATTGCAGCAGCAGAATGAACTAAAGCTGGCCTGGAACCTGCAACACGAAACGCTGTCGATCACCACGCGCGAGCACACGCAAGAGAATCTCATCTGCGTCGTCTATCCTGTGCTCGACCTGCTCCAGCCGGGCGGGGAGGAGAAGCGGGGCATCAGTGCGGACGCGTTGATTGAAGCCATTAAGGGAACCGCGTCCTCTGAATCCTGGAAAGACAATGGCGGGGAAGGGGATGCCAGATTTTTCAGCAATTGCGGCGCGTTGGTCGTCAGTCAGAACGTGGAGGTCCAAGGGCAGGTCGAGAACATCCTGACTCAACTGCGGAAAGCCAGGGCCGCTCTCCCTGCCGCAGAAAGGGCGCCCGGCAAGGCCAAGCCGGGAAAGCCCGGCGGCAAAGCGGATCAGGCTGCCGCGGAAAAACCGGATGCCCAGGATGAGATTCAACTGGTCATCTATCATCTCTCCCCCGCGACGCTCCGCTTGGAGAAACGGGCGAAAGACAATCAGGGAGAAAAGAAGGAAGAAGATACTTTTGTCAGCGAGGCTGAGATCAAGGAAATCAAAACATTGATTCTCGAACAGACTGGCGAAGACCAATGGCCGGCAGCCACCACCAGCATTCACCGCGTCGGCAACAACCTGGTGATTCGCCAGCGAGCCTCACTGCACGTCAAGATTCAGGATTTGCTCAATGAACTGGATGCGCTGGAGGGGGATCCAACGCTGCAAGGGTTGCCGCCTGGATTCGGCGGCGGCATTCCTCCGATTGTCGGACAGGCTGGCGGAATGCCGTCTAGGGGCACGAGTGCTGGCGGCGGGGCCTTGGCGCCGCGTGGCGACAGGTTGGGCGGTGGGTTCGGGGGTGGTGGTTTCGGCGGGCAGTCCAGTGCCGGTGGTGGCGTCGAGGGAAGAGCAGGCAGGAGGCGTTTTTAGTCCCTCATAACATCCAATCGTTAGATAACCCAGTCGGGTTGAAACTCTGACTGCGGCACGTTTTGCTTTGTCCTGCCAGGAAACGCCACCAGGGCGGTGAGCGAAACCATGATCTGGAAAGCGGCGATAACCCCCGGATGCACGGCCGCCAGCGGCGGAGGTGAATAGTCCGCCGCGGCAATGAGCAGCATCGGCCGGGAAACAAGAAGCGGTTCTGCCGCCGGACTGGGGGTCAGCGATTGTGCGGCCAGAATGCCGAACCGGAGCGCGACAAAAAACAGGAGCGCCGCCAACAGCAGGCGGCTGAGAATTTGCCGGTTCGGCATAATTAGAGAGGTGACCAGGGATTGGGCGGCATATCGAAGGGGGCGTCAACACTCGCCTTGTTTCGCGGCAGCCGACCGCAGGGGGAGGTTCAATCACGGTTCCGCCCGCCTGGCGACTGTCGTCACCGTCAGCACCTTGCAACGGCCGGGCCAACCAGGACTGAAGAAGGCTCGCCGGGCCGCAAGTCTCACAGCGGCAGAAACTTATTGGCCTGACACCCGGCCAGCCAACAGGGTCGCGCTGTTGCCAGCGAACCACATCAGCCACCGCCGCGTCCTGTTTTCGCAACACGCCCTGCGGCGGGTCGGTGGCTTGGCGCAAGAATTGCGTGAAAGTCTGAACCGCGGCAGCGGAGACTTTACCTGACCGCTTGGGTCTCCAGGGATCGTAAGGGGTGGTGGCTGGGGCCGAGCGGCAGCGATGCCCCAGAGTATCCATCCAGAAGTTTCTGGGGTTCCAATCAGAGGTAATATCTTGTCCTGGTCGATTCAATTTGCGGCCGAAGCGCCGCAAATTTTTAACTTCAATTTGGCGTTGGCAACTTAGCGAGTAGAATAGAGTGGTGCAGCGGCGATGGCAGAGGGCATCGCGCGAGCGCCCGCAGCAAAGGAGACGGGGAGCGCTGAAATGTGCAACTCCCGCAAACCGCGGCAACCGCTGATTCTGGCGGCCGAAGGGTATCTCGAACTGGGCATGGCCGAACATGCCCTGGCGACGCTGGCCCGGCTCGGGGACCCGGAAGGGCTCGAACCGCGCGCGATCTTTTTGAAGGCCGAGGCACTGCGGTCGCTCGAACGATACCGCGAAGCCCTGACCGAACTGGAGCGGGCGTCCGAAGCGACCCCCGACGACATCCAGGTTTGGCTGGCGATGGGCTGGTGCTACAAGCGGATCGGCCGGCTGGATATGGCGATCCAGGCCCTGGATGAGGCCCTGGCGATCGAGCCAGGCGAGGCACTGATTCACTACAACCTGGCTTGCTACTGGAGCTTGGCGCGAAACACGCAGCGGGCAGTGAAGTACCTCGCCGAAGCGTTCCGCATCGACACCAACTTCCGCGACCTGACCGATGCCGAAAAGGACTTCGACCCGATCCGCAACGCCCCGGAATTCCAGTCACTGATGACGGTGATTGTGTAGAGTGGAAGCTGTCGGCTATCAACTTTCAGCCGTCAGCTTTTTCAGGTCCTCAGCTTACTCCAATGCGTTTTCTGGCTGAAAGCTGATAGCTCATTTTTGACTTTCCTTGGGCGGCATCGGCGGTGTCCAGAGTTGGCGTTTTTCTTTGACCACGGCCAACCATTTTTCAAACTGGCGATCATCCAGGACGCGGCCCATGTCGCTTTCCAACAGGTCCAGTTCCGCCTCGACCTTGGGTTGCACCGTTGACCGAATCTCCTGCAACGCCCGCTGTCGCTGTTGGAGGATGCCCAGAACTTGAGCTGCCTGCTGGTCGGTGAGGCGCAGCTTCCGCTTCCAGAGTGCCGTGAGTTTTGCCGGAACCTCTTCGGGATGCTTCACCAGCATCTGTAACTGCTTGCGGATGATAAGTGCCGCGCCGACTCCGCCGATCCCTAATCCCGAGCCGAAGATCAACAGTGACAGCAACAGCGAAACCCACCAGCGGCGGCGGGGCTTGACGGTCTGCAAAGGGCTTTGGCTGCCGGAAATAAGGTTCGCCGGCGATCCTGGATGGGATTGGCTCATTGCATCACTCCGCTTAACGGTTGCATCAGGTTCGCCATCGGATCAGAAAGCATCGACCAGGCATCCAGTCCCCAGGCCGCCACGGCCAACGACGCCGCCACGGCCAACGCGCTAAAGATAAGCATCGTCCGGTCCACCGGCTCCAAGGGCCGCACGCGTCGCAGGTCGGCAACCACTTGCGCAGTCACATCCACCGGCGGCGGTGATTCTTGCCGCGCCCGAGCGGCGAGTTGAGCGAATTGTTCTAAGGGATCTGTCATGGTTGGAGGAGCTGTCTGCTTTCGGCTGTCAGCTATCCATGTTGTGGTGTTGAATCTTTTATGACTTGCTCTGGCTGATGGCCGAGAGCTGACAGCCGATAGCTATTTTCCTCAGTTTACCGCGTGCTCTGTGGGCTTGCACCTTGGTCATGGTTCGGCTCCAACCTGCGAGTTGCGCGGCTTCGTCAATCGTGCAGCCTTCCAGATAAATGAGGGTCAACACCAGCCGGTCGCGCGGCGCGAGTTGTGCGAGCAACTGATGAACCTGCTCCGCCGCTTCCTTCGCGCTGCCGGCCGCCGGTGCGGTGGCTGCCGTGTCGTGGTCCAGCAGCGGCAGAGTCCCGCGGCCGCGCTCCCGGGCCTGCTGCTTCCAATAGCGGTAGCCTACCCTGGTGGCAATCTTCAGCAGCCAATGTTCCCACGAAGCGTCTCCTCGGAACTTTCGCAGATTCAGATACGCTTCGACGAACACGTCCTGGACCAGTTCTTCGTAGATGACTCGATTGCGCGTAAAACGCCACATGTGCGCGGCGACTCGCGCTTGGTGTCTGACGATCAGCCGCGCGTAAGCGTCGCCATCTCCCGCCAACGTGGCGGCAATTTCCTGCCGTTCGGCCGCATCCATCCGTGTGGCTCCCCGCCCCGTCCTCTTGGCCGCTATTGTAAACGACCAGGCCCAAAGCGCGCTGGCCCAATCTTCCACAACAGACTTCCCCTGCCAGAGCCAATCGAACGCGGCGAAGCCGATTGCCGTAGAGTTCATGTTAATAACTTGAACAGAAGGGGTGAAAACCGCAAAGGATGACTTCAAAATGAACTTCAAAAGCGGGACGCAGCCGCGTTTGGGCTGCGTCCCGCATGACTCAGTGCTCGGGACCGAGCACAGGTTTTACGATCCGAACGATTCCTGCACCCAGCGGTCCACCGAGCCGTCGCGTTCCTTGAGATACTTCTGGAACAACTCGATCTGCTGCGCGGTGAAAGTCGGTTTCAATTCACCCCGTACCTTGGAAGCCAGCACGGCCGCTTTGCCGATTGAATGTCCCAGGTCGTCGCCCGCCTTTTGGATCGCGGATTCGTCGGGTTTGTCGTTTTGCACCGCTTCCCGCAATGCCCGCCGCTTGGCGATCAGGTCTTTGACCACGTTGCCGATCTCGGCCTTGTGATTCTTCACCGTTTCGCGGATCTTCGCCCGCTGCTCCGGCGTCACGTTCGCCTCGCTCCGGAGCACCAGCAGCCGGCCAATATTTCCCGTCACCAGCCGCCCCAGCGGTGTATCGCGGAACCGCATCAGATCTGTTTCGCCGGCCGTCTTCGCCGCCGCGCCCACCGCTGTCACCACACTCGTCAACGTCAACACCAAGGGTATTGTCCACTTTGCAGCCAACATCGTTCATCCTCCTGCGTGAGAGAAAAGGGAATTGCCAAACTCAACAAACGCTTGGGTGACGGGGCCAAAGTGAAGCGTGGCCTCGTTGATTGAAGTCGGGCCGGGCACGAGGCCAGGAAGGCCCCGTCACTCGTTCGTCCAGCCTTCGATAAGTAAGGTGGACGGCACTCGTCGAGTGGTTACAGAAAGGTCCAAAATCAGTCGGACCGACAGCCTGATCCGTCAAATGACCTGGCCCCGATGACTGTCAAATTGGCAGCCCAGGGGAGGCCGTCTCCCGAGCCTCTCGACCCCCTCTGCCAATTTCGATCTAAGTAAGTCATGGTGAATCAATGCATTGCGGCCAGTGATCCTGGATTGGCCCAAGAGTTGCGAAAAAGGGCGTGCCGCGCACCCCGCGCGCAAGAATGGCAGACCTGACCCATCAACGCCCCCCTGGCCAACGACACGTGCCAGCAAGGGCGTAAGACCAGCAGCAATTTCGGAGGTACCCAGACGATGTCGACCGCGACCAAGACCAAGAAGAAACCCCGCAGCAACGTGAAGCTCCAGCCCCTCGGTGATCGCGTGGTCGTGGAGCGGGAAGAGTCTGAAGAAACCACCGCCGGCGGGATCGTGCTCCCCGATACGGCCAAGGACAAGCCGTCTCGCGGGATCATCGTCAGTATCGGGTCGGGCCGCCTGCTGGACGACGGCACGCGGGCGAAAATTCAGGTCAAGGTCGGCGACCGCGTCCTGTTCAGCAGCTATGCCGGCGAGACGTTCCGCGTCGGTGACGACGAGTTGCTCTTGATGCGCGAAGAAGACGTGCTGGCCGTCATCGAATAACACACCCATGAAATCGGCGGGCTGCCTGCATGGCGCCAGCCCTCTCAATCATTTCACGCGAAAATTCACGAAGGAGAAGTTCATGTCCAAGATGATTGCATTCGATCAGGAAGCACGCGAGGCGATGCGGCGGGGTGTTTCCAAGCTTGCTCGCGCGGTGAAAGTGACGCTCGGCCCCAAGGGGCGCAACGTGATCCTCCAGTCGAGCTTCGGCTCGCCCACGGTCACCAAGGACGGCGTGACGGTCGCCAAAGAGATCGACCTGGAAGACGTGTATGAGAACATGGGCGCCCGGATGGTCCGCGAAGTCGCCTCGAAGACGAGCGACGTTGCCGGCGACGGCACCACGACGGCCACCGTGCTGGCCGAAGCGATCTTCAACGAAGGCTTGCGGGCGGTGGTCTCCGGCGTCAACCCGATCCAACTCAAGCAGGGGATCGAGAAGGCGATCGAGGACATCGGCGCGAAGCTCAAGAGCATGTCCATCGCCATCAAGACCAAGAAGGAAATGGCCCAGGTTGGCACGATCGCCGCCAACAACGATCCCGAGATCGGCAACATTCTGGCCGACGCGATGGAGAAAGTTGGCAAGGACGGCGTCATCACGGTCGATGAGGGGAAGAGCCTTCAGACCGAGACCGAATGGGTGGAAGGGATGCAGTTCGATCGCGGTTACCTGTCGCCATATTTCGTCACCGATCCGACCACCATGGAAGCGGTGCTCGAAGACTGCTACGTCCTGGTCCACGAGAAGAAAATCTCCAGCGTCAAAGACCTCGTACCGCTGCTCGAAGCCGTCGTCAACGCCGGCAAGCCGCTGTTGATCGTGGCCGAAGACATCGACGGCGAAGCGCTGGCGACGCTGGTCATCAACAAGCTCCGCGGCACGTTCCACTGCTGTGCCGTGAAAGCCCCCGGTTACGGCGACCGCCGCAAGGCAATGCTTGAAGACATCGCCGTGCTGACGGGTGGTACTGCGGTGTTTGAAGATTTAGGGATCAAGCTCGAAACGCTGCCGGTCACGGACCTCGGCCGGGCCAAGAAGGTGATCGTCGATAAGGACAACTGCACAGTCATCGAAGGGGCCGGCAAGAGCAGCGACATCAAGTCCCGGATCGACCAGATTCGCCGCGAGATCGAAGCCGCCACCAGCGACTACGACAAGGAGAAGCTCGAAGAGCGGCTGGCCAAGCTCTCCGGCGGCGTGGCGAAAGTCAACGTCGGCGCGGCGACCGAAAGTGAAATGAAGGAGAAAAAGGCCCGCGTCGAAGACGCGCTGCACGCCACGCGTGCGGCCGTCGAAGAGGGAATCCTCCCCGGCGGCGGCGTTGCCTTGCTGCGAGCCTCCTCGGAAGTGAAGCCGCACGGCCTCTCTCACGATCAGGAGATCGGCTATAACATCGTCCTGCGTGCCTGCCGCGCTCCGCTGACGGCCATCGCCAGCAACGCCGGGCAGGACGGCGGCATCGTCTGCGAGAAAGTCGCCGACGGCAAAGGAAACTTTGGCTACAACGCCGGAACCGACACCTACGAAGACTTGGTTAAAGCAGGCGTCATCGATCCGACCAAGGTGACGCGGACGGCGCTGACCAACGCGGCCAGCGTCTCGACGCTGATGCTGACCAGCGACGCGCTGATTGCCGAGCGGCCCAAGCCCGCCAAGAAAGCAGCCGGCGGCCACGGTCACGGCGGCGGCGACTACGACATGTATTAATCGGCAGGCTGGGATTTAAGCCTGTAAACTGCAGGAAAAATTCGCAAGCTTGTCTGACCCCGTCGGCCAACGACCGAGGGTCGAAGTGTGTCAACCATCCCGGCCAGACGCTGTTAAAAGCGCTTGGCCGGGTTTTTATTGCGCTGGCGAGGACGGGATCACGAAAACACGAAAGATCGAAAGCACGAAGGAACTGAGAAGCCTTAGCCCTTTGTCGTGATATCCTTTGCGATCTTCACGATCTTCTGTTCAAATTCTTTCTGGAACAGAAGATCGCAAAGACCGCAAAGAATTTAACGATGAGGACCGCATGATTGTCCAAGAACTATGCCCGAACCATTGCCGCGGAATTCGTTTCTTCTCTTCGCTCGCCGCGTGCGGCGCCATCGTTGTCAGCATGATTTGCGGCATGGCCCGCGCTGCTGAGTCGCCGGTTATTTCCTTTGCTTCGCTGCTGGATGAAATGGTGGACCGGGGGGCGATGGCGCGCTGGCCGAGTCCGGAGTTCACATGCAAGCAGGCGAGCAGCTACGACCGTCGCTCCAAGAAGCCGGGCAACGAGGACTGGTTCGCCAACCAGGATTGGTCGAACTTTATCCGCGCGGAAAAAGTCGCTGGTAAGAACGGCGACCGAACCGAGTACGTCATGCTGGACGAGGCAGGCCCCGGGGCGATCGTTCGAATCTGGGCTGGCGGATACACCGACAAGGGGGTCATACGGTTCTACATTGACGGCGCCGCCGAACCGGTCTTAAGCGGCACGGCCGACGAGATCATCGGCGGCAACAAGTATTTTCCCAAGCCGTTGGCAGCCGTGCATGCCCGTGGGCGGAATCTCTATGCGCCGATCCCTTACGCGAAGCACATCAAAATCACGTACGACGGCCCGCTGCCGAAGCCGCTGAGCAACCCTGGCAATGTTGGCTTCTGGTACAACATCAATTACCGAACCTATCCTGCGGGGACGAAGGTGGAGTCATTTTCAGTGACAGTGCTGAACGCCGCGAAGGTCAGACTGACAGTGATTTCCAACAAGCTGCTTCATCCTGAGCGATATAGCCCACAACCTGGCGAGGAATCCACAAAATCACTCTCCAAAGATGAACGGCCCTGGGTGCAAAGGTTGACATTGAAAGCCGCCGGCGGAGGCGCCGCAGTGACCGAGATCAAGCTCCATCTAGCGGCGGACGATCTTGAAGCAGCATTAAGAGAGACCCGCATCAGCGTTCGTTCCGATCATCAGATCCATTCAGTGTGGTGTCCCGTGGGAGACTTTTTCGGCTCCGGCGTAGGGATCAATCCTTTTCAGGACTGGTGGAGACGCGTGGAGAAAGACAAGACCTTGACGTGTTATTGGGTTATGCCTTTTCGCGAAGAGTGCATCATTGAATTGGAAAATATCAGTAAACGCGACCTTGGTCGTACCATTTGCACGGTTGTCACCTCGCCGTGGCGTTGGGACAACCGTTCCCTTTATTTCCGCGCCAATTATGGCCGCAATCCGGCGATCAACACGGCCAAGCACAGTGACTTCAACTATATCACCGTTCACGGTCGGGGAGTTTATATGGGGGATACGCTGGCGGTTTACAACCCTGTCGCGGCGTGGTGGGGCGAAGGGGACGAAAAAGTCTGGATGGATGGCGAATCGTTCCCATCGCACTTCGGCACCGGCAGCGAGGACTACTACGGCTACGCCTGGGGAAGCACCGACTTGTTCAGCGCCCCGTTCCATTCTCAGCCCCGCGCCGGCAAGCGCAACCAGGGGCACACGACCAACACACGAGTGCGATGCCTCGACCGGATTCCGTTCAAAAAATCGCTCCAGTTCGACATGGAGATCTGGAACTGGGCGAAGACCAAGGCCGATTACAGTGTAATCACCTACTTCTACGCTGAGGAGAACAGCTCTTGGTTTTCGAGGGGGAATCCGGAAAGTTTCTCCATACCCGGTCGCCTCCCTGAGAAGAAGTAGCCTTCGCTGGCTACCGCTCTGATTCAGCGGATCAATGTGGTTCTTTCATCACGCGGAGCGAGATGAGCACTATCTCCGCGCACACACCCCCGCGCCGGCGAACAGGTTGTCGGCCGCGTGGTTCAGTCCGGCGCCTACGCGCACGTCGAACTGGAGATTGTTGTTCACCAGGTACTTCAGCCCCGTGTCGGCGTATTGTTCCGGCAGGACGCTCTCCGCGCCGGCCGGCGTCAAGACGTACCATTCTATGAACCCGCCAAGCTTTTCGTTGAACGTCAGGCTCAGCGAGAACGATTGATGGAATTCGGAGTAGGTTCTGTCCGAAACGGGATCGACCTGCAATTGCCCGCCGGTGCTGCCGGCGAGACTCACTTGCTTGTTGAATTCCCAGTTATAGAGATAGTTGATTCCCGGCAGAACAAGATCCTGGTTGCTGCCGGTCGGCAACCCCAGTTCCAGGACTACGGCCGTTTCGGGGAGCCAGTGATGCTGTGGCGTCAGCGCCAGTTTGCAACCCAACTCCAGGTCGTGCGTGACTCCCGTTTGCGGGCCCCCGAGGTTGTCAAAAGCCTGCTCCATATCCCAGTTGAGGCGCAACTCAAACCAGTCGGCGATCATCCCCTGCCGCAGCAAAATCTCAGGGTAAGAGTGCGTCTGCCCCGTGACACCCGCGTCGCGGTTGCGCGTGTAGGTGTAACCCATTTCCACCTGGGTGATTCCCCAGCCGACAGTCACGCTGGAATCCGTGAAGTCAGGACGATCGGTCACCAGCGGCTCATCGAGCTTCGGACCACCTTCGTCCCCCTCGCCGTAATTCCATTTCAACAGCGTCCCCCGCTGTTGCCACGGAGCGGGAGCAAACGTGAGCCGTGGTCCGTCATCATCTTCGTCATCGCCGTCGGATTTCTCCGGCGAGTGTGCCGGAGGATGCCCCCAGAAGCCGAAGAGGTCCGCCCGAGCCAATGCAGGAAGAGCCAAGAGCACTGTCGCCGCCAATATATGTAGCAGGACTCGTCTGTATGAATAAACAACTCTCACAAAGCACCCGCGTTAAATGTCAAAATCGCAAATCAAGGCAAAACGGCTAATCCATTCATCGACGATTTGAGCCGTTCAAAACGGCGATTTTTAGCAAGCAAAAATAATCGGCCGTTGCAAGCAATCATGTCAGCTAGCATTGCTGGCAGTAAGACAGCAATCCAAACTGAGGATCGTGGCTCAGTTTCCCAGTGGGGTTTCTGAATACGCTTTGCAGACAGGAATGTCTGCACCACGAAAGTGTGCTACAAGGGGAGCGTGATAACTTCCACCTGACCAAGCGATGAGCCGAGCAGCGTGCCGATCTGATGATGCCCGCGGCGGATATAGCCGAGGGCCAACAGGGTTGAAAGTCGCGGCGAGAAAGTCGCGGAGGTGACTTCGCCTACCGGCTGGCCGTCGGCCGAGATCGATGCGCCGACGATTCCTGATTCTTCTAGAGCCATGATCGCCTCGACGGTACTTAGCGAATCGGCTGCGGGATGCAGCCGCAACCCACACAGCGTCCGATTGACGTGCCCCAGCGCGTCGATCCGGGCGACCGTTTCCTGGCCCAGATAGCAGCCTTTTGTGAAACTGATCGCCTGACGATCCCGATTCACTTCCTGCGGTAGATTTTTGTCGGTAATGTCGTGGCCGTAAGCCGGCCAGCCGGACTCGATGCGAAGCGTTCCGGCGGTTTCTTCGGAACAGCGGATCGCGCCGGCCGCATTCAAATCCCGTTCGACCTGAGCTGCATCTGCCGCGGCCACACGGACAAGAAACCCGTGTGGACCGGCCAGATCGACTTTGGCAATCACCACAGCAGCCGCGCCGATTCTTGCCTCGACCGTCGCTAACCGCTCTGTCGGCGGTGCAACGCCGGCCAGCACGGTCAGAATCTTTGGGCTATCACTCCCGGCGACAAGCAAATCTGTCCAATCATTGCTGCGGTCTGCCAGCGCCACTTCTTCGCGAATCAGGTAACGATCCAAATGCGCGATCAGAGGCTCCGCCTGGCCGGGGACTGTGTCGAGAACCAATGATTCAGGACCGCAGAACACCATCACGTGCCCCAGGATTTTACCCTGCACCGAGGTGATGAATGCCTCGCAGCCGCACCCTGGCTTGAGTCCGCGGATATCGTTGGTGCAGAAATTGTGCAGAAATGAATTCCGGTCCCGCCCCGTCAGTTCGACCAGCGTCCGTCCGTTCATGCGGACTATGCCGGCAGCGGCGGTCAGGGCTTCATATTCATTCGGCGGGGGATGATTCACCACATCACTCCGCGGCGGGCGTCGCACGCGCATATTGTGCGTTGGCCAGCAGAATGCAACTGTCAAAACGCCGGCTGAGCCGGGCGATCTCGTCGCTGTGACTGACTGGAGCCACCCCCAATTCTTCCACAACGTTTTCGTCGAGCCGGCTCAACAGATAGACGGTGGCATGATCGAGCGCATGCAGAAGCTGCGAGGCAGGCAAGGCGTCGACGGTCCGCTGCCGGCGCAAATCACGCAGCGCCGAATCGTGATCGTCCCCTGCGCTCAACCGACGCAGCGCCGGACCGGGGGCCGTTTCCAGATCGGTGCAGATGACGATTGCGCCCCCTTCGGCCACCACGTCGCTGGCCGCGGCAATCGCCCGCGCGACATTCTGCCAGGTCTGCTCGCGCGCGTCGCCGTCGATCGCTGCGACCACCAGTTCAGCCCGCCGAGGAACGGAGCTATGCCACGCCTGCTCGCACAATTCGCCGCTACGGCGGAGAACTTCACCTACCTCGCCAGACAAGATATGCAACACTTGACCGCCCGCCGCGGGGATGACCTGCACCGTCAGGCTGATTCCCAGCAGCCAGGCAACCTCTTCCGTTTCGTTCCGCCGCCGCTTCCGCCGCGCTGCAGATTCCGCGCTGATCGGGGCCCGGAACCGTTCGATTGTCTGCTCGTCGGAGAACGTGGGAAACAAACCTTCGTGAATGCCCAGATAGCCGGGGACGCCGTCGAGCCGAACGCAACCGACCGGCAGCACGACGTCCGCCTCGTGAATCAACCGGTTGAGATAGATTGGCTTGCCATCGGCCGATGCCGCCAGATAGCGAAGATCGTCGCGCTGGTTCGGGTCGTGAACGACTAGCTGCACTTGGCTCGCCACCTGATCGGCCAAGCCGTGGCGGGGATCGATGTCGGATTCGCGGCCGTCGGCGGCCGTGCAGAGCAGCGTGATATCGGCCGGTTCAACCTGGGCGGTCAGGAGCGTATTGACAATACCCGCCACGAGGCTGGGCAATTGCGGCAATCCAGGGCCAATCGCGACCGTTACCCGATCACCCTGAACCACGCATTGCGGCAACGGCGGATAATCGAGCGTGTTGAGCAACGCTGCGGCCATCGCGGCGGCCGGATCATCGAGCGGCTCGCCGCTGGGGACGCCGCACTTTGCCACTAACGCCGCGGGGGGCAGGTCGAACGTGATCCGCGAATCTTCGCCGTAGTTGAGAATAGAGGACATGGCTCGATCGCGGAGGTGGTGCGGGCGAGAAGCGAGGAATTGTGGCAGGAAATTGCGTAAATATGCCGCGCCAACCTTACCCATCATAGGTCTGAGCAATTCGACCGGTCAAGAAGCCGGCTTTACCTTTGGGCGCGGTTATCAAATAATCTTTCCAGGAAGTATGAATGGCCGCGCAACCTTGACAGAAGGTGGATATCCGTCGGTGAGGGCGATTCGAAGGCAAATACGCACCTTCGCATGGCGAAGGTCGGCCTCCAGATCACTCTTTGTATACGCCCGCGGTTTGCCGGTTTTCGCAATTTGGAAGGAGTCTCTCTCATGCGCTTGCGCAACCTGTTTTCTCTCCGATTCTTCTCCACGTTGCTGCTGCCTCTGACCGCGGCAATCTGCTTAGGGACGGCGTGCAACAGCAGCAAGGATCCAGGCGCGGGTGATAAAGCCACTGTCAAAGCTGACTCCGATGAGGAGACCACCGACGCCGAGAAAACTCCGGCGGAGCGCGTGCTGGATCGCCTTATCAAGAATTACCGCGAGGCTAAATCGTATAGCGACAAAGGAAAGATTGTTGTCCGGACAGTCGGACAAGAGGAGGTAACTGAAGAACTGGATAATCATGTGGAATTTCAACGGCCTAATCTGCTGCGGCTGGAATTTCAATACACTCTACCCAAGGCACTATTCGGCAGTGAGCCCGCGCCAGTGTTGGTCGTGGCCAATGGCAAACAGGTCTTTGCTCGCCCTCAGGGTTATGACGGTCAAGTGGTGGTGGCCGACGATCCTGCCAAGATCGTAGTGCCGCAGTTTTACACCCTACGCGGGTTTGGCGCGTCAGTGGCGGAACAGAAGGACCACCCTATGAAAGAGTTGACCTCGGTCTTTCGAGTCGGCGTAACAGATAGAAACGTCGTGCTCGACCTACTGGCGGCCGAGAAGCCGCTTCAAGGACTCGACCGTAAGACGGCCAAATTGCTTAAACCGCAAAAAATTGGCGATCGAGCCTGTGATCGAGTCCAATTCAACACTGACGGGGGGCCGCTGACGCTGTGGGTCGATCATGAGTCATCCGTCGTGCGGCGAGTGGAATATCCTTCTAATACTGCCTTGCTCAAGTTGATAAAAGAGAAGACGGGCGTCACTGAAATCGAAGTGACGGGAGAAATGGAAAAGGCCGCGCTGGATCCCAAACTCGACAAAGAGCGCTTCGCCTGGGAGATGAAGGACAGCCAGCTTTATGTGAAGGAATTGATCGTTCCTCCAGACCCTGAGTCATTAGGAAAGCCGCTACCCACTATTCCCATGGTCAATTCCAATGGCGAGAAAGTCAACGAGAAGTCCTTCAGCGGCAAAATTACCGTGATTGATTTATGGGCAACTTGGTGCCCTTACTGTCTGCAGGGGATGCCGGGAGTTGAGGAAGTCCGGAAGAAGTACGCCGGGAACGACAAAGTGCGGTTCCTTGCGCTGAGCATCGATGAACAGGAGACAAGCGATGAGAAGATCGGCGCCGCGCTGCACAACATCAAGGTCAACCTGCCGTGGTCTCGCGTCGCGCTCGAACAACCTAGGCAAATCTTACCACAACTTCAGTTGCCGGCTATTCCTGCCATGTTGATCCTTAGCTCTGACGGTCGCCTGCAATTTCGACATATCGGAATGGACCCCGACATTGGCAAGAACTTACCTCCAGTGATTGATGCCCTACTAGAAGGCGATGATCCGGGCAAGAAGGCCAATGATGAGTGGGAAACCAAACAAAAAGAGTTTCGCCGCAAGCTCATGGAAGCCAGCATTGACTCCCGCACCACCGAGATCAAAATTCCGCGGGCGGTCGTGGCCGCCGGCTCCGAACCCAAGACACTGAAGCTCCGCCCGCTCTGGACGGCCGCCGACGTGAAAGCGCCGGGCAATCTCCTGGTTCTCGAAGAGGCGAAAGGTTCGCCCCGAATCTTTGTTATCGACCAGGGACAGGAGGTTGTCGAACTTGACGCGGCCGGCAAGCTGATCGTCCGTCATGCAGATCTGATCCCGGGCAAACCGCCGCTGACCTTTCTGCGGACGCTGACTACCAAAGACGGCAAGCGCCTGTTCATTGCCGGTAAGACTGGAGGGACCCAGTTCCACATTTTCGACGATCAATGGAAATTGCTGAAAACCTATCCGGAGCAAGGGACGACTTCCATTTTCGACGTCCAGCCGGCCGATCTTCAGGGCAAAGGGGAAAACGAACTATGCGTCGGCTACTTTGGCCCGGCCGGTGTCCACGGCGTGGGACTCGACGGCAAGCGGCTCTGGAGAAACCGCACCATCGAAAATGTCGCCGGCATGGCCGTGACGGGTCCGGACGCCGCGGGAGCGCGACGGCTGCTGTGCGTGGATAATGGGCTGAGGTTGGTGCCGATTCGCAGTGATGGCAAAGCGGATCCCCCCATTAACTACTTGAACCACGCCATCACGCACATCGCCAGCGCCGATCTCAACGGAGACGGCCAGCAACAGTACTGCGGCATCGCCAGCGACAGTAACGGCGAGAAGAGCGCCGTCGGTTTTCAAATCGACGAGAAGGGAGGAGAAGTCAACTGGCAGCATCCTCTGCCAACGGGTGAACACGAGCGTCCCATTGAGGTAATTTCCAAGGCGCATCTGTTGCCGGATAAAGCCGGTCAATGGCTGATCGCGGCCGCGGACGGCTCGGTTCACATTCTCTCCTCTGACGGAACTCAGCAGGACCAGTTCAATTCAGGCGGAACGCTCGCCGGCCTGGCCGCGGCGATCGCCGACGGAAAGCCGCTGCTTCTGGTGGCCCACGGCGACAAGCTGGCCGCGTTCTCGGTGGAAAAACGGTAGGGGGACGAAAACCCTCTCCCTTTGGGAGAGGGAAAGGTGAGGGGCGAGCCTCGCCAGAAAGCCCTCCCCCAACCCTCTCCCAAAGGGAGAGGGGGAGGCTTTATCATGGTCTCCTGTGTTCTTTTCGGTACCACTTGATCCCCTGCACCGCACTTTCTTTCTTGCCCATTCCCCCCTTTTCAAAGTCATTGCGCGACACCCATGCCGAAGAAAACGATTGCTGACGTTGACGTGGCGAACAAGACCGTTTTGATGCGAGTCGATTTTAATGTGCCGCTGGACGAACAAGGGGAGATTACCGACGATCGGCGGATTCGGATGGCGCTGCCTTCCATCGAATCGGTCCTCCAGCGCAACGGTCGGCTGATTCTGATGAGCCACCTCGGCCGGCCGGATGGGACCGGTTATCAAAAAGAATTCAGCCTGCGGCCCGCGGCGGTGCGCCTCAGTGAGATCCTCGATCGCCCCGTGGCGCTGGCGGCCGATGTGGGTGGCGACGACACGCGGGCCAAGGCCGCCACCCTGCAACCCGGCGAGGTGCTGCTCCTGGAGAACCTCCGCTTCGACAAACGGGAGCAGAAAGGGGACCGGGAGTTTGCCCAATCGCTGGCCTCGCTGGCCGATATTTATTGCAATGACGCGTTCGGCACCTGTCACCGCAAAGACGCATCGATGGTGGCCGTGCCTGAGGCGATGGCGGGTAAACCGCGCATATCAGGGTTTCTGGTCGCCAAGGAAATCCAGTATCTTTCCGACGTGCTGGCCCAGCCTGAACGGCCGTTTGTGGCGATCCTGGGCGGGGCCAAGGTCTCGGACAAGATCGGCGTGATTCGCAACCTGCTTACGATCTGTGACCGAGTGTTGATTGGTGGAGCGATGGCCTACACGTTTGAACTGGCGCGAGGCGGTAAAGTAGGGGGGAGCAAAGTCGAACCGGACAAAGTCGAACTGGCCCAGGAATTATTGGCCGCCGGCGGCGAGAAACTGGTTCTGCCGGTCGATACGCACTGCGGTGACGATTTCCGCTCTGACTGTCGCAAGAAAATTGTCGCCGCCGGCCGGATACCGGACGGTTTCCAGGGACTCGACATCGGCCCCGACACAGCCCGCCGCTTCACGGAGATTCTCAAGACGGCCCGCACCGTCGTCTGGAATGGCCCCATGGGCGTGTTCGAGATGCCGCCGTTCGACGCGGGGACCAAGGCGGTCGCCCAGGCGATCGCGGAGGGAGATTCGATCAGCATCATCGGCGGCGGCGACAGCGCCGCGGCGATCGAGCAGCTTGGCTACGCCGACATGGTCACGCACGTCAGCACCGGCGGTGGCGCGAGCCTGGCGATGCTGGAGGGAGAAAAGTTCGCGGCGGTGGAACTGCTGGACGAAAAATAGCACAATTGCCGGGTGGCTGGATCTGAGCACCATGAAGTGGTCGGGCAGCGATGCCCCAGAGTGCTGCGGCCTCCCGGACCATGCCTTAGCTATTCGTTTTCAATTCGCACGCGGCGGCATGCCGCGGAGAGCCGCTCGAGCGATCGGCGTATTTCTTCCGGGTCTTGTCCGCTGCGAGTGGCCTCTTGAAGCTGCGCAATCTGCGGCAGTAATTCACTGAAGCCATGTTCCTTGGCCGCTGCACGCAGTCGCCCTGTCGTGAGACCGATTTCGCTCCACTTACCGGTGGTCCGGAGCCGCTCGATGGAGAAGATCCAGTCCTGCAAGCCGGTGACGAATTCCGCGATCGCCTCTTCAAACTCCGGATCGGAGGAGAGGTCGGAATAGATGTAGCATTGCCCGATGGTCGACATGGTATCATCCCTGCTGCGATGGTTAGGAATGGCTTCTCACTCCGTTTCGGCCGGAAGGGGGGGGCAATTCCAGCCGGGAACAAAACAGTCCGACCGCAGCAATCATGCCGTGCGTAGGGGCTGCCGATGGCGCGACTTGCAGCTCATGCGGCCAGGTAAAGTTTGTAAAGGAATTTGAGTGATTGAGGCCAGGCAACACGCAATGGTTGGCAATCGGCCCCCGGCTTCATAAGGTGGGCATCGCTGCCCGACCACTTCGTGGTGCTCGGCCCCATGCTCTTTAACGATATACTCAGGTTCTGTCTGCCAGCCAGAAACTCCTATGAGCCAGACATTGCTGGCACAATCGTGCAAGGTTAATGCTAAAATAGACTTGAGGTTCTCATCATGCGTTTATAGTTGTGCGGTGTACTCGGGCGCCGCTTCGCCAGTTTTTAGATATTCTTTTAATGACTTCAATCTTGGGCATCTCGGCGCTCTATCATGACTCGGCGGCCGCGCTGGTGGTCGATGGAGAGATCGTGGCCGCCGCTCAGGAGGAGCGGTTTACGCGGAAAAAGCACGATGCTGAGTTTCCGCAACACGCCGTGGAGTATTGCCTCCGGGAGGCAGGAATCCAACCGGCTGACTTGGATTTTGTCGGGTTCTACGACAAGCCGCTGTTGAAGTTCGAGCGGCTGCTGGAAACATATTTGGCCACCGCTCCCAGCGGCATCCGCACCTTCTTGATGGCGATGCCCGTCTGGATGCGGCAGAAGCTGCACCTGCCGCGTGAGATTCGCCGTGGGCTCGGCGGCGCGTTTCGCAAGTCGTGCGTCTTTGCCGAGCATCACGAGTCGCACGCCGCCAGCGCGTTTTTCCCATCACCATTCGACGAAGCGGCCATCTTGACGCTCGACGGCGTCGGTGAGTGGGCCACTAGTTCGTTCGGCTACGGCCGCGGCAATCAGATCACGCTGACGCACGAGCAGCATTTCCCCCATTCGCTCGGCCTGCTCTATTCGGCGTTCACGTACTTTACCGGCTTTCGCGTCAACTCGGGCGAATACAAGCTGATGGGCCTGGCTCCCTACGGCCAGCCCAAGTACGTCGACTTGATCCTAAAGAAGCTGATCGACTTGAAGGAAGACGGCTCGTTCCGGATGGACCTATCGTATTTCAACTACTGCGCTGGCTTGACGATGACCTCGCGGAAGTTCGACCGGCTGTTCGGCCGGCCGCCGCGTCAACCCGAGGCGCCGCTCACCGAGCAGGATATGGACATCGCGGCTTCGATCCAACAGGTGACCGAAGAGGTTATGCTCCGCGTAGCGCGGCACGTTCACCAGCAGACGGGGATGAAAAACCTTTGCTTGGCGGGCGGCGTGGCGCTGAACTGCGTCGGCAACGGACGCATTCTCCGCGAAGGGCCGTTCGACGACCTGTGGATTCAGCCGGCGGCCGGTGACGCGGGAGGGGCATTGGGGGTTGCGCTCTTGATCTGGTACCAACTGCTCGGCAACCGCCGTGAGACGAACCGGAATGACCTGCAGCATGGCTCATTGCTGGGGCCGCAGGCCACAGACAGCGAGATCCGTGTTTTTCTCGACTCGGTCGGAGCTAGGTATCGCCTGTTGCCGGACGATGAGCAACTCTGCGACCACGTGAGTGACTTGATCGCGCAGGAGAAAGTCGTCGGCTGGTGTCAGGGTCGAATGGAGTTCGGCCCACGGGCATTAGGCGGCCGAAGCATCCTGGGGGATGCCCGCAGCACGAAGATGCAATCGGTGATGAACTTGAAGATCAAGTTCCGCGAATCGTTCCGGCCGTTCGCCCCTTCGGTCCTGGAAGAGAAGACCGACGAATATTTTGAAATGCGTCACGGGCAGCAGAGCCCTTATATGTTGTTAGTCGCGCCGGTCCGCGAGTCGCACCGCGTTGCGGTCAACGGAGCCGACGCCGCGAGCAGCGGCATCGACAAGCTCAAGGTCCTCCGCAGCCGCGTGCCGGCCATCACGCACGTCGATTATTCCGCCCGCGTGCAAACGGTCGATCCGCGGCGGCACGGCCGCTATCACCGGCTGATCGAGAAGTTCCAGGAAAAGACCGGCTGCCCGATGGTGATTAACACCAGCTTCAACGTGCGGGGGGAGCCGATCGTTTGCACGCCCGAGCATGCCTACCGCTGCTTTATGGCGACGAATATGGATGTGCTGGTGCTGGAACGGTTTGTGCTGCTCAAAACAGAACAACCCAATGCCAAGGAGCACGAAATCAATCGCTACCTGGCTGAATTTCAGTTAGACTGATTAACGATGAGCCTCTTCCACGTCAACAAGAACCCTTCACAGCGCGACCTGTTCTGGTTCGGGGCGCTGCTGCCGGTGTTCGCGGCGCTCGTCGGCAGTTTGCTCATCTGGCGGCACTCAGCGTGGTGGGCAGCTTACGTGGTCTGGACCATCGCTGCGATTCTTTCACTTGCGTTCGCGATGGCGCCGGCGTGGCGCCGCCGCATCTATGTGGGTTGGATGTACGTATTTGCGCCATTGGGCGCGATGATTTCCGCGCTGGTCCTGGTGGTGGTTTTCTACCTGGCGATTACGCCGTGGAGTTTCGTGATGCGACTCTTCGGTTACGATCCACTCAAGCACAAATTTGATCCCCAGGCCAAAAGTTATTGGCAACCTAAGACTCCGAGCGATGATCCCAAGCGATACCTGCGTCAGTTTTGACATGCGTTCGCAACGTCGAGAAGCCGCGGTAACGCTATCCAGCGAGGAACCCAGCGATGACAGATGAGAAATCCCCGGAACCGAATGAGAAAAGCACGTTTACTGAACTGGCCAACCAACCTCAGCAGGGCTTGCTGCGCGAGTTCTGGGACTTTCTACGCTACAACAAGAAGTGGTGGATCACTCCGATCATCATCGTGCTGCTGGGCGTGATTTACCTGGTTTGGCTGGGCACTGGCTCGGTCGTGGCGCCGTTCATTTACTCATTTCAATAACAGGACTCTGCTCCGGACGTTATTGGCAGCTTGTCAGCGCCTATTGCGCAGAGCGCTCGCCGCGGCGGGGTGGCACTCCATGTAAGCTCGAGTCATTTCGGCCAGTGGCGGCCGAGGGACTTTTTCTGAACGGTTGTCAACCGTTCGATGCCGCCGCGAGCAAGGTGCAGAAGCGCCGCGAGTTCCTCTTCGCTGAACGTCGCCTCCTCGCCGGTTCCTTGCACCTCGACGAACCGGCCGCCGCCGGTCATGACCACGTTCATATCCACGCTGGCGTCCACATCTTCATGGTAATCCAGATCCAGCACCGGCCGCCCTTCGACCAGTCCGACGCTCACCGCCGCCACGCTGTCTTTGAGCGGGCTGCGGCTGGGGTCGGGGAGTTCCTTGATCGAACGGATCGCGTCGACGAGCGCGATGAAGGCGCCCGTGATGCTCGCGGTTCGCGTGCCGCCGTCGGCTTCCAGCACGTCGCAGTCGATGGCGATCGTCCGCTCACCCAGAGCCGACAGGTCAATCACCGCCCGCAAGCTGCGGCCGATCAGCCGCTGGATCTCGGTGGTGCGGCCGTCGACCTTCTGACGTTCGCGCGCCTTACGAGGGTTGGTGCTGCCGGGCAACATGCTGTACTCGGCGGTGAGCCAGCCTGTGCCCTGCCCTTTCATCCATGGCGGGACCGATTGCTCGACGCTGGCCGTGCAGAGGACTGTTGTTCGGCCCGCTTGAAAGAGCACGCTTCCCGCCACGGACCGAGTGTACCGCCGTCGCACGCGAATCGGGCGAAGCTGGTCAACGCGGCGGCGATCGTGGCGAGTGCTGGACATAGGGAGGTGCAATTTCTCCCTCTCTCTATGGGAGAAGGTTGGGGGTGAGGGTTTGCTGGTGAGTGACGACCCTCACTCTGCCCTCTCCCGGAGGGAGGGTTTCAGTTCTTCGCCGCCAACAGCCACGCCAGGATCCCCTTCTGCACATGCAGCCGGTTGCCGGCCTGTGCGACGACCACGCTCTGCGGGCCATCGATCACCTCGTCGGTGACTTCTTGTCCCCGGCAGGCCGGCAGGCAGTGCATAAAGCAGGCGTCTTTCGGCGCATGAGACATCAGCTTCGCGTTGACCTGGTAGGCCTTGAAGTCCTTGTTCCGCTGCTCGCGTTCAGACTCCTGACCCATGCTGGTCCAGACGTCGGTGTAGATGGCCATCGCGTCCCGGACTGCGGCCACCGGGTCGTGCGTGACCGTAATCTCCGCCGAGGGGACCTGCGTCTTGATTCGCTTGAGGAAGCCGGCGTCGAACTCATATCCGGGAGGAGTGGCGGCGACGAACCGCATCTTCAGCAGCGATGCGCCGACCGCCACGCTACGAGCGACGTTGTTGCCGTCTCCTACCCAAACCAGCTTGGCCTCTTCCAGCCGGCCGTACTTTTCGCGGAGTGTGAACAGGTCTGCCAGCGCCTGGCAAGGATGGGCCAGGTCTGTCAGCCCATTGATTACCGAGCAGCTGCAATGCTTTGCCAGTTCCAGCAGCGTCTCATGGCGATACGTTCGGGCGACGATCACGTCGACATACTCACTCAGCACGCGGGCGAAATCGGCGATGCTCTCGCGGCGGCCGAAGCCGACATCGTCTCCCAGGAACAAGCTGCCGCCACCGAGCTGCAAGATGCCCGACTCGAAGCTGACCCTGGTCCGCAGCGACGGCTTCTCGAATAGCAGCGCCATGACGCGCCCCGGCAGGAGCGCCTCGCGCAACCCGACGGCGTACTTCGCCTTCAGATCGCGGCTGATAGCGAAGATGCTCTCGATTTCAGTCGCGGAGAGATCGAAGGTGGAAATCAGATGACGCATGAGAGGATGTGGGATGGGGATGTTAGAAGGTAAAAATGGGGGCGTGGATTTGGCGCTGTGGGCTGTCGTTAGTTTGTAGGCAGGTTCTTGATTACGTCGCAGAGGATGTCGCAGCCGCGGTGGGCTTCTTCGTCCGTCAGCGTCAGCGCGGGCAACAGGCGGATCACGGTGCCGTGCGTGCAGTTCACGAGCAACTGCCGCTCCAGACAGGCTTTGACCACGGGGGCTCCATCCTGGACCAGTTCCAGGCCGATCATCGTCCCCAGGACGCGAACGTGCCGCACGATGTCGCACTTCTGGGCCAGTTCGGTCAACCGCTGGCGGAACAGTTCGCCGATCTCCTTGCCGCGCGCGAGCAGCCCTTCTTCCTCGATCATCTCCAGCGCTGCGATCCCCGCCCGCGCGGCCAACGGGTTGCCGCCGAAGGTGGCCGCATGCATCCCGGGGCGCAGGCTGGGTGCGATCTTGGCCGTGGTCAACAGCGCGCCGCCGGCCACGCCGCCGCAGATTGCTTTGGCCAGCGTCATGACATCGGGCACGACGCCAAAATGCTGGTAAGCGAACCACTCGCCAGTGCGACCGCAACCAGTTTGCACTTCGTCGAACATCAGAAGCAGGTCGTGCTGGTCGGCCAATTGCCTGAGCCCGGCCAGGAATCCGTCGGAAGGGAGGTTGATGCCTCCTTCACCTTGGACCGGTTCGATCAGGATCGCTGCCGTCTCATCGTCGATCAACCGGCGGACCGTTTCCAGATCGCCGAACGGGGCATAGACGAAGCCCGCCATTAGCGGGCCGAGCCCTTCGTGGTACTTGGGTTGGGCGGTGGCGGTCGTCGCGCCGAGCGTCCGGCCGTGAAAGCCCCCTTCAAACGTGATGATCTTATAGCGATGGCGGGCGCTGTTGTGCAGCCGCGCGAGCTTGATCGCCGCTTCATTCGCTTCGGTGCCGGAATTACAGAAGAACGCCTGCCCGCCGAAACTCCGCTCGGAGAGCATTTTGGCCCACATCCCTTGCGACTCGGTGTACCAGGTGTTCGGCACGTGGATCAGTTGAGCGATCTGCTCCTGAACGGCACGGACGACGGGCGGCGGGCAGTGCCCCAACAGGTTGCACCCCCAGCCGGGGAACAGGTCGAGGTATTCCTTGCCGTCGCTGTCCCAGACGCGCGAACCTTCGCCCCGCACCAACACCACCGGAAACCGGCCGTAATTGGGGACGACGTATTTTTTGAACAGGTCAATCGTCTCAGCAGAGTTCATAGTCGAGGTGGTCATTGAACATCTCGCACAATTTCCGTTCCTACCCCTTGGTTCGTGTAAATCTCCAGCAAGAGCGAATGCCGCAGGCGGCCGTCGATGATGTGGATCTTGCCGACGCCGCGGTCGAGTGACGCCACGCAGGCTTCGATTTTGGGGATCATCCCTGAATTGATTGCACCGGTGGCCATCAGCTCGCGGGCTTGCTTCGCGGTCAGCGTGCTTTGCAGCGACTCAGGATTCTCGCGGTCGGCGAGCACCCCGCTCACGTCGCTCAGGAAGATCAGCTTTTCGGCCCCCAGCGCCTCGGCCACGGCGTTGGCCGCCGTGTCGGCGTTGACGTTGAGCTTCTGGCCTGTGGGGTCAATCGCCATCGACGGAATCACCGGCACGGTTCCCGCGTAGCAGAAGTTTTCGATGGTCGCCCGATCCACAGCCGTCACCTCGCCGACGAAGCCCAGGTCGACCGGCTGGCTGTTCTCGTCCGGCAGCGCGACGCGGCGGCCGGTCAGCACGTTGGTGGTGCGGAAGTTCAACGGCATCGCCCGGCCGCCGAACTCTTCGATCCGGTGCGCGATCATTTCATTGGTCTCGTAAGCCAGCACGCGCTCGACGATTCCCAGCGTGGCCTCGTCGGTATAGCGTCGCCCCTGGATGAATCTTGGCTGCAGCCCGGCTTCGGCCATCGCCCGGGTGATGGCGGCCCCGCCCCCATGCACGACGACCGGCCGCATGCCGACCGTTTCCATAAAGACAATGTCCACCAGCAAGTGCCGCAGGGCCGACGGCTGCTCGATGACGCTGCCGCCGAGCTTGATGACGGTGATCTTGTCGCGCAGCCGGCGAATCCAACCGAGGGCTTCAATCAGCACGTCCGCTTTCTGAATCGCTTCTTTCAAGCCACGGCTCCGACGCTTGCGCGGCGATATGTTCCCGTCAGTCCGCTCCGGTCAACCCGCGCCGGCTGAGTGGAAACGGGTCATTCTATGGCTGGCGCGGCGGGGGTGTCAACGATCCGGCGGAGGTTCTGCTGGACCCTGGAAGCTGTTTCGCATTCATGGGAAGATGGCCGTTTCCGCTGTTGGCCCGTGCTCAGCACTGCTGGACAAGTCGTTGATCCGCCGTGGCGAGCCAGCAGTGACACCCGCCTAGTCCCAATGATTGAGTCCCTATATATGAACCCACCTATCGCCATTGTGATGGCTGCCGGCAAGGGGACTCGGATGAAGTCTGAGTTGCCCAAGGTGCTGATTGAAGTCTGCGGCCGGCCGATGGTCGAGTATGTGCTCACAGCCCTGGACCGCGCGGGTGTGAAGCAGACGCTCGTCGTGATCGGCTACCGGGCCGATCTGGTTCGCGAGCGGTTGGCCGACTGGCCGGGGGCCGCGTTCATCGAACAGCAGCAGCAACTCGGGACCGGCCACGCCGTGATGATGTGCCGCGAAGCGCTCACAGAGCATGACGGACCGGTGCTGGTCGTGGCCGGGGATTCGCCGCTCATGCAGAGTGATTCGGTCGCGGCGCTCTTGGAGGAGTTTCACCGCAGCCGGCCGGCCTGTATCCTGGGGACCGGTTATCGAGACGATCCGGTCGGGCTTGGCCGAATCAAACGGGACGCGAACCGGCGGTTCCTCGGGATTGTCGAAGATAAGGATGCCGACGCCGCGGAGCGGCAAATCCGCGAGGTCAACCTGAGCTGCTATGTGTTCGACGCGGCAGCATTGCTCATGGCTCTGGGCAAGCTGGAAAACCGCAACGCGCAGGGGGAATACTACCTGACTGACGTGCCGGGCATCCTGCTCCGCGCAGGGCGCGACGTGCGGGCGTTGGACGTGCTCAAGCCGTGCGAGGCGCTGAGCATCAACACTCCGCAGGAGCTCTCGGCGGTCGAAGCGTTTATGTGCGATCAAAGCGGCTCGTCCGTCGCCAACCAACAACCGTAACACGTGTCGTTCCCTCGAATCCGACAGCGGCGCAGCCCGCGTGGCAGGCTTACAGACAGGCTCAATGCATGACCATGAAAGACATCAAAATCTTCAGCGGCCGAGCGAACACGGAATTGGCCCAGCGGATTTGCGAGTACCTGGCGCTGCCACTGGGGCGGATTGCGCTGGGGAATTTTCCGGACGGCGAAATCTCCTGCAAGATTCTCGAAGACATCCGTGGACGCGACGTGTTTCTGCTGCAACCCACCTGTCCGCCGGTCAATGACAACCTGATGGAACTGTTGATCATGATCGAGAGTTGTAAGCGGGCCAGCGCCGAGCGCGTGACCGCCGTCATGCCGTATTACGGCTACGCCCGGCAGGACCGCAAGGATGAGGGGCGCGTGCCGATCACCGCCAAGCTGGTGGCCAACCTCATCACGCGGGCCGGGGCCGACCGCGTGCTGACGATGGACCTGCACGCCGCCCAGATTCAAGGCTTCTTCGACGTGCCGGTCGATCATCTCTACGCGGCGCCGGTGCTCAATGATTACTTCATCGCGCAAGGGTATACGCGGGACGACTTCATTGTGGTCAGCCCTGACGAGGGGAGCATCAAGCGGGCGCTTGGCCACGTCAAGCGGCTGGGGGGTGCGCTGGCGATCGTCGACAAGCGGCGGACCGCGGCCGACAAGACCAGCCAGGAAAACATCATCGGCGGCCCGATCAAGGGAAAGATTGTGCTGATGTTCGACGATATGATCAGCACGGCCGGCTCGATCTGCGGCGCGGCCGAAGTGCTCGCGCAGCGCGGCGCGCGGGAAATCCACGTCGCCGCCACGCACGGCGTCCTGGCTGGCAAAGCGATCGAACGATTGGCCGCCTCGCCGATTACCAGCGTCGCCGTAACCGACACGATCCCGCTCAAATCCGAGCAGTTGATCGAGAAGATTCACGTCCTTTCGGTCTCCCGGCTGTTGGGGGAAGGGATCAAACGTATTCACCGCAACGAATCGGTAAGCAGATTGTTTGATTGATCCGGTTTTTGGGTGGCGGGGCTTAAGCGCAGCCTGGCCCCGTTGCATTGTTCTCCGGGCCACGCTGCGCTTAGGCCCCACCACCCGGCGATTATGCTCCGCGAAGCTTATGCTCCGCCACCCACGGTGTTGCCGAAACCACCCCCGGGATTGAACCCGCCTATTCTCGGCCGCGTGGGCGTTCTTGGTTTCAAAGTGAGCGCCAGGTCGATTCCCGTGATCGCTCCGCCGCGGGTGACTTCGACTTCGGCGCTGGCCGTATTCGCCAGGCTCGTGCCGGTGTCCAGCACGCGAACCGTGTAGGTGCCCGGTTCGTGGATATCCTGGAATGAGTAGCCCCCCAGGCGGTTGGTGCGGGCCGTTGTCACTTGCACGCCGTCCGCGTCGAACAGGCCGATCAAGGCGCCGGCCGCCACCGTCTCTTGCCGGTCCTGGCGGCCGTTGCCGTTAACGTCGATGAACACGCGGCCGCTGATCGAGACATCGAAGAAGAAGACGTTGTTCTGGATGTTCGTCAGCGTAGTGTTCCGCTTGATGATGTCGGAGAGCGTCGTGCTGCGGAGCGTGGCGAGTTGTTGCCCGGAGAAGAGCCGTTCGTACCAGAAGCGGTCGCCGTCGCGGAGCCGGCGGAACTGGTCTGAAATAATTCGGCTGAAAGTTTGCCCGACGGACGAGCCCGGCAGGTGGTCTTCCGCCAGTCCCCCTACCCAGAGGTCGATATTGTTGACGTTGCCGTAAAGCTGCTTAAGCTTGGCCTGCAAGGTTCGATCAGAGGTGATCTGCGCGAAGCTGGTCACCGGTTTCAAGCCATAGGCCGCGCGGGTCGAATTGTAGTCCGCCAGCCCGTTGTCGCGGCCGCGCTGAATGTTGCGGGCAGCCAGGTCAAAACCGCCGGCTCCAGGGGGGCCGAACAGGAAATTGCGAACATCGTCGTTGATCTGCGTGTCCACCTCGCGGGCGTTGTCGGTGGCCAAATATTTGAGGATCGGGTCGATCCCGGTCTCCAGCACGGGGACCGGGTTGAAGAACGCTTCGCGCAGCGCCACGGGATCGTGAACGTCCTCGCCGTTGTTGTCCAGGAACTCGATATCGTCACCTAGCAGCGTGTGCCCCACGCGGAACGCCGCCGTAGAGAACTCATTGGTGATGCCCGGATTGACACTCGGGTTATAGCCGCGATACGCCGCCAGCGCATTGGGACCGAGCAAGGCCGGCAGCCACTGGTTGTAAGTGATTGCCTGCAATTCGGCCCGCACAATCGCTCGTGTCTGCTGGAAAATCTGTTCGTCGCTTAGGCTGGGATTGGCCGCAGCGATCTGTCCCGCGATGCGGTTGTGTTCGCGGACGAAGAGCGTTTGCAGAGCCGTCAACTCGATATTTTCGTTCGCCCGCACGTCGCCGGCCACGAAGAGTTGATTGTCCGGAACGATGTGCGCGTCGTTGGCGTTGTCGAGCGGGGTTTTGAAAAAGGTCGAGTTGTTCAGCGGCAGCAAGTCGCCGGGGCTGGTTTTGAGCCGTCCCCCGACAAGCGTCCGCAGCGCGGTCGCACGGGCGGCGTCGGATCCGTAGATCACCGAGCCGTCGAGAAACGCCGTGAGGAGGTTGATTTGCTGACGCGGGTTGTCGGCACTCGTGCCGGTGCTGTCGTCGAAAATCGAACGGGCAAGCGTGATGACCTGCGTGCCGGTTTTATTGGGATCAAACTGCGGATCCCCCTTGGGCACCTTGATATCGAACGACTCGCTGGTCGTACCGGTCAAGTCGAGATCGTGGTCGAGAAACTGCCCCCAGGCGTAGATGAACGCCGAGAGGTTGCGGTCGCTCAAGATCGGATCAGTCTCCGTGGAAACGGCGTTGCTAATCGTCCGCGCGCTGGGGCGATTCGCGCCTCCGGGTGTGGAAACGCCGTCGGCGTATTGCGCGGCGGCGGCGCGGAGCAGATCCTCTCCGGCGCTCCCCCACTCGGGATGCAGGAGGTTGTTGCCTGTGCCATCAAAGGCGGCAATGTCGGCTGCCATCAGATGGCGATCTTCCAGCCGTTCGATGTGAAAGTGACGTGAACGATCCCGACGACGTGAGCGCAGTGACATAGCGACGCCTCCTCTATTCCAGGGATGAAGCGCAGAACGAAATCGAAACCTCCCGTGAAGGGAGGCCAGAATCTCCCGCCACGGGAGAACTGTTGCCCAAGGGAAAGAAAGCAGTTCCGAAAGGAAGGTGAAGATCGCGAGCGTTATCGCGATGCGGATGCGAAACTCACCATAAATACGGCACCGTGAAAACAAAACCCCCCGCTTGGTTTTTTCCCCATGCGATGAATCACTGAGACGATTGATTTGCCGCGCTAATCAAAACTCTTGAGTGATTGAATCACTGCTGTGTCTGCACGCAGTGCTGGGCATTCTTGCAGTGATGCGAAGGCACAAATGGTGTGGCACTGGCGTTGCACCACGGCTATCGATTACTAACCAATCAGCCAATTCGGATATGGGTGATGATTTTGTTGAAGAATGATGAGTTGTCGTAATGCTTTAACTAAGCGTGGAACTCAAGAAACGCGTGGCCGTTTTGACGCCATGTTGGTTGCCATGCGCCCCCTCTCGGCCCCCACCAGGCGGGGCGTATGGGTTGCATGCCTCCGGTTGCAAGAAAAATGAAGAGGCCAAAACCCGAGGCTTACAGCGAGGATGGTCAATTTCCAGGGGATCATGCTGTCTGAATTGCTTTCTGGCGCGCAGCTTGCAGAGAACTGATTTCAAACTGCCGTTGGCGACGGTCACTGGCGGCGCGGTGAACAAGAGTCTGCTCCTTTTTTTTGTGGAGAGCGAATCATGCGGATTACGTCCAATAAATTTTTGAATTTCTGGAGGGTTGCCTCCCTGGCGGCGATCCCTCTTCTGGCAATTGGCTTGTGTGCCCAGTCGTTTGCCAGTTCACCTGAACAGCGGGCTCGTGGGGGGCGCGGGAATCGAGGAGGAGGCCAGGAGCAGCAAGGAACACGCGGCCAGGACCAGCCGAACGACCGAAAAGAAAATGCTCGCGATGACTCTCGCGGCGGCGGGGGCAGAACCGAGGATCGCGTAGAAAATGCAACCCGCGGTACACGAGACAGCGGTCGGGAAGCCCGGCGCACCACTGAACGAATCAAGGAAAATGCGGATCGCACCCCCGACGGCGTGAAGGACCGGACCGATCGTACGACGGATCGGGGAGAGCGCGAAGCCAACCGCAACCGTGATGATGCGAACCGGACAGATCGCGATGCGCGCGACAAGACAGATCGGCGTGACGGACGCGAAGAATCGGCTCGCAACGATCATCGCGGCAACGCGACGACTGGCCGCGCTTCGGGAAAACGTGACTTCGGCGCGTCGATCAACGTTGGCAACAATAATCGGCTGACCGTTAGCAATCTCCATCGCGACAGCTACGCCCGGCGGGCCGGTTTTCGCGATCGGGACGTGATCGTGAGCGTCAATGGTCATCGCATCGGAACTCGCGACGACTTTGACCGCTGGTACTGGTCGTCGCGCGGCCGTCGCATTCCGATCATTATCATCCGCGATGGTGTGGAAGAAACGTTGTACGTGAACACATTGGCGTTCGACAACGGACCCCGCGGCGCTTGGCTGGGCGTGGCGTTTGATTCGCGGTATGAAGATCAGGCTCGTGTTTCGAGCGTGGATGCAGATTCGGCGGCCGATCGGGCCGGCATCCGTGCTGGAGACCGGATTTATGCATTGAACGGCAGGGAAGTTCAGGACAGCGGACAAGTCAAGGAGTTCGTCGCCAATCACGCAGCGGGGGATCGAGTGGAAATCGAATTCGGCCGCTCCGGCGATACTCGCACGCGAGAAGTGGAATTGGGTGAGCGTCCCGCTGAATAACCACGTTGGCCGCACGGGCAATCGTGTATAGCTTGCGAGTGACAACCCTGTGGCGGGCGGATGCACGAAGCCGCAGGTCAAAAGATGGCGTCCAAGGCGCCGTCGCGACGCCGGACAGTTGGTTCGCCAACCGCCCGGCGTCACTCTTTTTTGTGCCCCATTCTCGCTCAAGACGGAATGCCGCTGGTCCGCTAGAATGAGGGACGCGGTGCAGATATTTCCTGTTTGCCAGAAAAGAATCCGTCAGGGCAACCTCATGTCGAAGTTCAATCTGCTGGTGTTGAGTTGCGTGGCCGTATTTTCGCTGATTTGCTTTCGGCACGTGGAGCGGAACCAGTATGGGCGGTATTTCACCGAAGCGCTCGAGACGATTCACGACGAAGCGTTGGAGAAAGTGGGACGGCAAAAGTTGTTTAACGGGGCTATGAATGGGATGACCGCTTTACTGGACGAGCATTCGGATTTTATTGACCGCTCAAACAAGAAGGCTTACGAGGACGAACTGAATCAGCATTTCTGCGGCATTGGCGTTCATCTGGAGTATGACCCCAAGCGGAAAAAAGTGCTGGTCTCCAATACGGTGGTCGGCGTCCCGACCCCGGCGCATGATGCCGGGATGAGGAGCGGCGATCAAATTGTGGCGATTCAAGGGAAGAGCGTCGATGAAATTCCTCTGCTTAAGGGGAAGAGCGTCATGGAGTCGAAGCTGACAGGTGCGAGCAAGCTGATTCGTGGGCCGGCCGATCAATCCGTGAGCGTCACCGTGCTGCACGCCGGCGAGACCAAGCCGGTAGATTTGACCATCACGCGCCGTGAAATTCTCGTCGACAGCGTGGCGGGCGACGTGCGCGGAGATGACGGCAAATGGCGCTACCTGCTCCCCACCGATCCGCCGATCGCCTATGTCCGCATTCTCTCTTTCGGCAGAGAGACCGGTGAAGAACTGATGGAGATTCTCGCAAAATTGAAAAGCCAAGGGCAGCTCAAAGCACTGATCGTGGATGTGCGCGATGATCGGGGGGGCTATCTCGACGTAGCCCGGAAGATCTGCGATTTGTTCATCGATAAAGGATTGATCGTCACCACTCGGACCCGGCCCGATGAAGTTACCGGCAAGTCGGAAGTGCGCAAGTACTCCGCCAGCGGCAACGGAGAATATCGCGGTTTTCCGATGGCCGTGCTCATCAACCGGGCGAGCGCCAGCGCCAGCGAGATTTTCGCGGCTTGCATGCAGGACCATGAGCGGGCGGCGGTGATCGGTACGCGCTCTTTCGGCAAGGGAGTGGTGGAAAACATGATTGATATGGAAGGGGGCCGCAGCCTGCTGAAGCTGACCACCGCCAGCTACTGGCGCCCCAGCGGCAAGAACATCCATCGCATGAAAGGAGCCAAGCCCACGGACGAATGGGGCGTACTCCCGGATAAGGGTCTGGAAGTTATCCTCTCCGACGATCAAGAGATGGACCGCCGGAAGTCCAGACAGAAGCGCGACGCGTTTCGCACCGGGGCCGCCGACGAGCCCGCCGGAGCGGTAGACCCGCAACTGGCGAAGGCGATTGAGTACATTAAGACGAAGTTGGGGGAGAATCAGGCTGTGAAAGAGAAGTAGAGGCAACAATTCAGGGCGGCGTCCAGGCTCGCTCCCTTGGGCTCTCAGATCGCAGCCTTTCAGGCCGCCGGGGGCCGTAGTTGGAATCTTGCCCAAAAAGCAAGATTTCCAGGACTTGCTTGCTTTCGGTATTTTTCTAACTAGGATCGAAATTAGGTTGTACTGTCGCCCCTGGCGATGGAAACAACTCTTATCTCGCCAAAAACACGTTCCCATCTCTTGAGCTTTCGGGCTCGGAGATGGGAGCGTAACCGGATAGCGGTTTTGCGGGGATGATGGGTAACGCTCATCACGCTCCGCGTGATGGCCTGCTTCACGCAGAGTGAGCGGACTGGCGCTAGCCACCGGTTGTTCTGCTTCACCGGCGGCTAACGCGGGCCGCTCACCGTGGTGGCTGAGGCGTATTATCGCTCCCTAGCACTGCTCTAGATTCTCTCGCGTGGTGAGGCGATCCAGAATCTCGCGGAGTTTGCCCAGCGTGATGGGCATGGTGAGGACCACGTGATGGTCCTGCCGCGTTGACCTTTCGGACCATTCACCCTGATCCTTGCCCAAGAGGAGCACCGCGGGGATCTGCCGCGTCTCCGGGGCGTGCACGAACTTGTCGTAGGCCGTCAGTGCCCGTTCACCGAGATCTGCGGCACAGAAGACGACGCACGCCGCCGGCTGTTCCCGGTCGCGGAAGCGCTCCAGCGCTCGCTGGGGATCGCTGGTCACCAGCACTCGGTATCCGGCACGCTTCAGTCGCTTACGGAAAATGTCCTGCACCTCAGGATTGGACTCGACGAACATCACGGGGCGCAACGCTTGCGCCGGAGCGGCTTGGGGAACTTGAGAATCGCCGACGGCCGCTTCGGCGTCGCGTCCTTCTTCTTCAAGCATCGTGTCCATCTCGCCCAGCCGGCCGTAGGCGTTTTCCAGGTCGGCCAGTAGCTCGCGGGGCGTTTGATACCGTGCAACAGCGTCGAGTTGCGTCGCTTTGTTGACAATGTTCACCAACGGACGTGGGAGGTCAGGATTGACCTTTTCGACCGGCAAAATCGAGAGAAACCGGGTCTTGCTTAGCCGCTGCATCTGGTCGCGCGATTCGCTGAGCGGCGCCTGGCCGGAGACCATGTGATAGAGCATGCAACCGACGAAGTAGAGGTCGCTGCGGGGATCGTCACGCCGCACGCCGCACGCCCGCTCCAAGCCGGCGTAGTCCACTGTCCGCGCATTGCCGCAGTTGGCCAACGCTTCGTCGCTCAGCGCCTTATCCGAGGCGAGCCCGAAGTCGAGCAGCTTGGCTTCGCCGCGGCTGGAGACCAGCACGTTGCTCAACTTGATGTCGCGATGGCCGACCCCTTGCTGCAAGGCGTAGTCGAGCCCCCGCGCCACATCGGACATCAGCCGCAAGGCTTCCGCCGGGGCGCAGCACTTCCGCATCTTGACGAACTCGCGAAGATTTCGCCCTTCGATGAACTCCATGACGAAATAGAGCGTATTCCCTTCCGAGCCGACCTCGAAAATCGGAACGATGTTCGGGTGCCGCAGGGAGGCGCCAAGCTGTCCTTCCCGTAGAAACTGATCGCGCTGCTCGGGATTCGAATGTCGGCGGCGGAGAACCTTCAGCGCGACGATCTGACCCGTATGCCGATGCGAGGCGCGGTACACGCGGCCAAAGCTGCCGGTGCCGACCAGATACAGCACACAATAATCACCATAGAAGAAACCGTTGCGGTCTCCGCGCTCCAGCCGAGCGAGCTGGTAGCTGGTGAGCATCTCGCGGCGCAACAGCGCCTGCGTGAACTCCGCCGCGGAAACATTGCGGCTTCCCAGCGCTCCCCAGATCTCCTGGAGCTGGCGGTCGTTCAAGAGATTGACGTCAACGGCGCGCTCCGCAAGCTGCTGCGCGGATAAAGTGGACATCGGCGCGACTCCCTCGTTCCCTAGGTGGTTGGAGTGCCCCCGAACGAACTGCCCAGCTTGGGGTCGAAAGCTCGACCCCGGTTCGCTCACCACCTGGCATTTATCTTAGACCGTTCTGGAACGAGCGGCAATGCGCGGACATGGAAATCAACCTCGATCTTCAAATTTCTGGCGGTATTCGTCCCGTTCCCGCCGGGTCGCTTCCAGGTCGAACATCAGGTATTTCATATCCAACCGAAGCTGTCCTAACGCATCCTGCACCAGCGTGAGAATTCGCCGGCGGCGGCGGGTGCTTTCGACCACGCGGGCGATGGCCTCCTGAATTTCACTCCGCTGGCCGGCGGGAAGACGGCTGAGCCGTTCGACCAGTTCAGTCAGGTCCGGAGGGAGTTCGCTGGACTTGGGATTGCGAACCTCGGTGACATCGGACATCGGGAATTCTCCAGCGTTGTTCATCTTTAAGGTGCTGTCGATGGATCGCAGGGCGGTGAGGAAAACTCAAAGCAGACGTTGTGCCATTGGAAACCGCTGCGTGCATGTTAGTTTCGTAACCCTGCGGCCTTCAAGGACTTGGAACGGCTGCAGGGTTTCGGGACCCAGCTTCACATCCCTGCCACGATGTCTCCAAAACACTTCAAGCCGATCTGGCTGCAGATCGCAAATCCTGATACAAGAAGCCTTTATGGCAAGTGAGCCTACTCCGCAGCATTGTGGCGATTCGGCGACATGCAGCTTGTGGTTTGTCGGAATGATCCCGTGCCCCCGCGCCGCGGCGAAACGGCCTGCGGCAGGCAGCTTGCTCCCTCCACGACTGACGATCCAAAGTTCCATGGAAGGAACCTTCAGGCGTGTCTTTCCTGCGCACCACGAAACTAGCCGCTCTTCTGTTCCCGATCGCGCTGTTGTTGTTCGCGCCCGTTGCCCGCGGTGCGGACGGCGCTTTTCGAGAGGACTTTGAAGGGGTCGAGCCCACGTGGCGTGTTCTCTCCACCGACACGCGCTATCGAATTGATGACCGCAAGCGGACGCGGCAACCGGCGCACACCGGAGCCTGGAGCGAGGCGCTGGCGATCACCGCGGCCGATGGCACGCACATCCATTACGGCCGTCAGATCGGCAGTGCCCGGATCATTGACGAGCTTTCGCTCTCTGTCTGGGTACTCTCCGATCGACCGAGCCTGCAATGGCTCGCCCGTGTGGTCCTGCCCCGCTCCATCGACCCGCAGACTAGCCGCCCGCGCACTTTGTTCGTCTATGGCCCGATGTACCAGGCGACCGGTCAATGGGAAGAATTGAAGCTGGTCCAGCTTCCGCGTGAAGTGGAGCGCCAAGCCCGAGTGGTCCAAAGCAGCACCACGACACGGATCGACGTCCGCGAAGCGTACGTCGATGCCGTGATGCTCAACGTGTTCGGCGGACGCGGCACGACGCGGGTCTGGATCGATGATTTGGCAATCACCGGCTTTGTCGGATCGCGAGTTGATCCGGTGGAGGGAGCGGCTATGACTTCCGGGACTGGTTCAACGCCGACAGGTCGCCTTCCCAATTCCATGGGAAACACCCCTGCCGGAGCGGGTAGTCTTTTGTCCGCCGACGGCAGTTCACCTCAGCCGGGAGAGCCCTCGAAGTTTCCCACACAGGTCAGCTTGCGGGGTGCGGTGTTGACCGTTGCAGGGCGGCCGGTCTTTCCGCGGATCATCGAGCATCGGGGGGAAGCACTCGCTACGCTCCATCAACTAGGGTTTAACGGCGTCCGGCTTGCTGCGCCGCCGGACGGCGCCTTGCTGGCCGAGGCGGCTGAGAACGGCATGTGGCTCATCGCTCCGCCGCCGCCACTAGGGCCAGGCGCGCGCATCGGACATGAGTATGATCCGGTGCTGGCCTGGCACATCGGACAGCGCTTATCGCGCCAGCAGTTTGCCGCCACCGAGGCGCTGGTACGCCAGTTGCGCGAGGCAGATCGGGGCGTTCGCCGACCGATCCTGTGCGAGGCAGCTACGGAGGTCAGAGCATACAGCGAATTGGCCGACATTCTGGAGATGGGGCAGCAACCGCTTGGCAGCAGTTTGGAACTGGGGGACTATATTAATTGGCTGCGGCAGCGGAGCACGCTCACTCGTCCCGGCGTTCCCGTGTGGTCGACGATCCAAACAGATCACGACCCACTGTGGCAGGCCCAGTTGACCGCCCTGTCGCCTGGCGCCGCGCCGAGGATTGGCTTCAATTGTCGGCAAATGGAAAGGCTGGTTTATTCATCCCTGGCGGGGGGTTCTCGCGGCTTGATTTTTTCTTCGCACAGCACGCTCGACGCCATCGATCCCGCCACGCGCTATCGCGCGGCCCTGCTGCGGCTGATGAATATTGAACTGGCCCTGATTGAGAACTGGGCGGCGTCCGGCCGATTTGTCATGCCCGCGGCTTCCAGCGATCCGGCGTTTACAGCGGCTGTCTTGCAGACGGAGCGGGCCCGGTTGCTGATGCCGCTCCGGTCCGCGCGGGGCGATCAGTATGTCGTCGAAGAAGGCAACGGCGGCGAGGCGACGTTCGTCGTCCCCGGCGTGCCGGAATCGAACGAGGCCTTTGAACTGAGTTCCGCCGGGTTGCGTCCGTTGCCACATCGCCGTGTGACCGGCGGCATGAGCGTCACGCTCCGCGAGATCAAGCCGACCAACCTGATCGTGCTCACGCAGGACCCCGTGGTGATCAGCAATCTCACCCGCGCCGCAGCGGCCAGTTGCCGCGGAGCGGCCGAGCTGACCCGGCAGGTGGCGACCGAAGAGCTGGCGTTGGCAGAAACGGTTCATCGCCGGCTGGCGCCGCAGTCGATGTCGGTCCCGGATGCGGAGCGGCTGCTCAACACCGCGCGCGATTTGCTCCGCCGCTCGAACGAAGCGATCTACGCGGCCGATTATTCACAGGCGGTGGTGCACGGCCGCGGGGCGCTCCGGCCGCTGGGGCAGCTTGCCCGGCAACATTGGCTGCGATCCGCGGCGCAGGTTGGTTCGCCGGTCTCCTCTCCCTTGGCCACCAGCTTTGCCACGCGGCCGCTGTTCGCCAATTTCGTGCAGGGAATGCGATCCGCGTCGTTGGGGGACAATCTGCTCCGCGGCGGCGAGTTTGACGATCTCGAACCAGTCCGCCGCGCCGGCTGGCAACACTTTCAATTGCCGCAGCGGCTGGTGGCTTCCAGCGTGGAGCTATCTCATGCGGGTCCGCATGGGGGCGGCTATTGTCTACGGCTGAAAAATGACGTGGCCGTGAAGGGGGATGTCCCCACGATCATTGAATCTTCACCCCTCTGGATCACCACGCCGGCGATCCCGGTTTCCGCGGGTCAGGTGATGCAGGTCCACGGCTGGATCCGCGTACCGCGTCCGCTGACCGCTAGCGTCGATGGCCTGATGATTGTGGACTCGCTGGGCGGAGAGTCGCTGGCGGAGCGGATCGGCCAAACCCGTGGTTGGCAGGAATTCACGCTCTATCGTGCCGCCCCCGCCGCCGGCAACATGACGGTGACGTTCGCCCTCTCTGGATTGGGAGAAGCCTACGTCGATGACGTAACGATTCGGGCGGTCAAACTGCCGGAGTGGAACGTCGAACGCGCAGTGATGCAATGGAACGCGGGGATTGCTCAACCGCGATAAGCTTGGGTGTGTGGCGTCGGATGGCGGGGCCTGAGCGAGGCGTGGCCCCATTACAGAGCGTTCGGGGCCACGTTGCGCTGAGGCCCTGCCACCCCCTTGGTTTGTATTCTTAAGCAGCGCGACTGTGGCCGCTTCTTACGTCCTCACGTATACTGTTCGGCTGACGCTGCCGGCTCGCCCTTTTGTTTTGACCCTTCAAGCTAGTGGATGAACTGACTTGCTCCGTTGGCGATTACTCCTGGGGACTTTGCTGGTCGGAACACTCGTCGCGCTGTTCTGGCTGGACTATCACGCTTTGGGGCCGGGAAGTTATCTGTTTCCCGTGGCGCTGATCGTCGCGTTCCTGGCCGCAGGTGAGATACGTCGGCTGCTGGCGTTTCACAAGCCGGGGCCTCTGGCGTGGCTTGTCTACGGCGGCTCGTTGTTGACCGTTGCCGCGGCAGGATGGCCGCATCTGGAGAAGTCCGCTTCGCTCCAGGGACCGATTGGAGCGCTGGGCTGGCCACTGTTGACTTTCGCGCTGGTCATAGTGTTGGTATTTGCCTGCGAGGTGCTGCGCTATCAGCCGATGCAAGGGGGAATGCTCCGTGCCGCGCTCACGACACTTGCCGTCGGGTACGCCGGGTTGCTGCTGAGTTTCCTGGTCCTGCTTCGCTGCCTCGATTTCAACAGCGGTTTTCAGTGGGGGGCCGCCGCGCTCGTGTCGGTCTTGGCGGTGGTGAAGATGGGGGACGTTGGCGCCTACACGGTCGGACGGCTGATAGGGAGGCGAAAGCTCTGCCCTGCGCTAAGCCCCGGCAAGACGGTCGAGGGCTTCCTCGGCGGTCTGCTCTTCTCCGCACTCACGAGCCTGATATTTTTCCAATTCGTCACGCCGCTGATGGTCTCTGGGCAAAAAGATCCCACGCCTTGGTGGGCCGCTCTGTTCTACGGTCTGCTGCTGGGCATGGTCGGCGTGGCGGGGGACCTGGCCGAATCGCTCATGAAGCGCGAGGCTGGGGTTAAGGACTCCAGCACCTGGATGCCCGGCTTCGGCGGAATCTTGGATTTGCTCGATTCGCTGCTGTTGGCCGCGCCGGTCGCGTATCTCCTCTGGACGACCCATTTCGTTGGGCCACAGTCGGGCTGAGCGACCGGCCGAGTGGCGGTGCCCGGGCCACACTACCTCTCATTACGCCCCTCTGGCCGCGCTGGGCTTTCTATCCCGTTTGCCTACTGGGGCTGGATCGCCAAGGCATCTATAACCTGTTTTTGGCCAATAGGTTACGGCATCGCGCTATCCGCATACTGGCATCGGCTGATGGCAATCAGGTATAGTTTTAAGGTTGTCCTGAGCGCTTGGCTCGGTCCGGTGCGGCGGTCCGGTTGATCCGTCGTTTTTGGCCTTTAATGTTTGAAGCCACCATCTCGGTCGTTGATTCCAAGGCGGTGCTGCCGTTGTTTGGCGCCCGTGACCAGCATATCCGGCGGATCCGCGATATGCTGGGTGTGACGATATCGGCTCGTGACAACCAGATTCGGATCGAAGGCCCTGAGACCGCTGTCGCTCAAGCGACCGAAGTTCTAGAACAGCTTCAGGGATTGCTCAACCGCCGCGGTGCAGTGTTCCTGGATGATGTGGATGGCGCGATTGCCCGCGTGACCGGCAACGGCGAGCCGGCCCACGACCAGTCACCAATCGACGTGATGCAAGCCGGACGTCAGGTTCGCCCGCGCACGCCGGGGCAACTTGGCTATGTCGAGGCGATTCGCCGGCATGACTTGGTGTTCGGCATCGGCCCTGCGGGCACGGGAAAGACCTATCTGGCCGTAGCGATGGCGGTCTCTGCGCTCAAGCAGGAACGGGTCCGCAAGATTGTCTTAGTCCGTCCGGCAGTCGAGGCAGGCGAGAGTCTCGGTTTCCTCCCCGGCGATATCGCGGCGAAAATCAATCCTTACCTGCGACCGCTGTTGGATGCTCTGCGGGAGATGATCGACTACGACCAATACCGCCGGCTCTCGGAACAAGACGTAATTGAAGTGATCCCACTGGCTTATATGCGCGGCCGGACGCTCAACGAGGCGTTTATCATTCTGGATGAGGCACAGAACACCACGATCTCGCAGATGAAGATGTTTTTGACGCGGATGGGTATGGGTTCCAAGATCGTGGTGGCTGGCGACGTGACGCAGATTGATCTTCCCACGAACCAGCAAAGCGGCCTGGTCGATGCCATGTGGCGGCTAAGGAATATCACCGGGTTTGCACACGTGGAACTGACCGAGGCCGACATTGTGCGCCACCGGCTGGTGCAGGACATTGTGCGGGCGTATGACGACAAGACGTCGGCGCAGCGTCGTAAAGGACGTCAGCATTAACCGCTGGCGAACAACGTCCATGTCCACAGGACTGCCCAAAAGGACTCGTCGCGACCGCGTGGCCGGACTGGAACTCATGCCCAGCGCGTGGGACCGCGCGACGGAGGCACTGCGGCGGAGTGACGTGCAGTTGCGGCTGGGGCTGTGCCTGCTGGCGGCCGTGGCGATGTTGATCTTGACGCGCGCCTGGTCGCCCCCGTTGATATACCGCGAAGGCCAGACTCGTCGCCGCGGCATCGTCTCCACCGTGGAATTCAGGACGGCCCCACGGCAGGCCAAGGAAGAAGCCGAAGGGAAGGCCCGGCGTCAGGCGCGTCAGGTTTACAAGATAAATGATGCGCCGCTCGTGCAGCAGCGGGCCCGATTCGCGAGTCAATTGGCGCTGTTGACGGATGCCAAGAGTTATGATGCCAAAGCTGCCAAGGTCTGGCAGGAATTTCTGCCGGCCGATTCGGATTCCGCGCAGTCAGCGACTCCGGCTGACAAGTTGGCCAAGGCAGAGCGGTCGCGCCGTCAATTCGAGAATTTTCGCGCCGCGCTCAGCGTCGAATGGCGACCCAAGTTCGATGAGGCCGTCAAGAAATCGCTGGCCGAATTTGAAGAACGGGGCCTGCTCGAAAAACTAGCCGACACGCAACAAGAGCAGAACCAAGCGGAGATCATCGTCTATCCGGAGAAGGACTGGGCCGCTCGCAAGCCGGTGGCGGTTAAGGAAGTGCGGATCGCCGACGCCAAGCCGAAGCTGTTGATCAACCTGCGGCGGGAACTCAAACCGCTGGAAATGGAGGTCATCGAACAGTCCCGCCGCAAAGCGCGGCAGGTTTATGCGCTCAATCCTGAGCCGATTGTGAAGCTTCGCGCCCGGCTCATGGAAGCTATCAACAAACTGGCTGAAGCGAAAGGTTTCGACGAGAACACCGCCAAGCTGTGGCAGGACTTTGTGGCGAAACCAGGCGAGGGGCAACCCAAGTTGAAATCAGTCGAGCAGAAGCTGCTTTTCGAGAAATTCCGCGAGGCGATGTCCACGGAAAAATCACGGACTGAATTGGCCGCCGCCATCGGAAAAGTCTTGGCGGATTATGAAAAGAATGGTTTGTTGGTGCAGCTCAAGGGGCCCGACGAAGCACCAGAGACGAACCCTGACGAAATCATCGTCTACCCTATGGGTAAGGAATCGGCCCGCGAGACCGTCAAAGTTGCCTCCGTCCGTCTGGGCGAACTCAAGCCAAAGCTTCGCGAATCGCTGGAGCGTCAACTCAGTTCGCTCGAAGTCGCGGCGCGGGTGTTCCTTTACCTGGAGCGGGAGCTGCCCACGGCGACCACGCTGGAATATCAGCCGCCGAAGAAGGGGGAAGGGCCATTGGCCGTAGAACCGGCGTTGGCTGAGCACTCCTACTACTGGCTTGAACGGTTGCTTCCCACCACGCTCGAATATGACGCTGATCGGACGACGGAGGTTCGCGAAACCGCCGCTCGCGACGTCAAGCCCGAGGAATATGAAAAGAAATACAAAGTGGGGATGCCGCTGGTCGAAGCGGGACAAACCATTTCGCAGAACGAAATGGAGTTGCTCCGTAGCGAGCATGCGGCCGTGCTCAGCCAACTCACTGCGGGGCCGATGATATTGCGGGTGCTGGCCGTGCTCGGCATGTACCTGGCGTTGTATACGTTGTGCGGCTTCTTTCTCTACTATCGCTATCCGGACGTGCTCAGCGATCTGACTCGATTCGGCGGCTTGCTGTGCCTGGTGGTGCTGACTGTCTCGTGCAGCTACTGGCTCAACTCTCCCTCGGCGGAATTGGTCATGTTGTTGATGTTCGGCATGATCGTGACGATTGTGCATCACCAAGAATTGGCCCTGTTGTTATTGGCGGCGGTGGGACTAGTGGTGGTCCTTGCCGTGGGGCAGGGTTTGCCGACATTTGTCATGCTCATGGCCTCGGGTGCCGCGGCTATTCTGCTATTGCGACGCGTTCGCGCCCGCACCAAGCTGATTTACGTTGGCGGCGCCGCCGGACTGGTGGCGATGTTGACAACGCTTGGCGTGGCCATTGTCGACGGCCAATCGCCCGACTTGCCGCTGCTCCGTTCGGCAGGGTTGTCCTTTGTCTATGGCGTCGTGGCGGGATCCGCCATGCTCTGCCTGTTGCCGTTCATCGAGCGAGTCTTCGGCGTGATGACCGATATCAGCCTGCTGGAGCTCGGCGACGTGGCCCACCCTTTATTGCAGGAACTCGTCCGCCGCGCGCCGGGCACTTACAACCATTCAATCAACGTCGCGTCGTTGGCCGAGGCCGCCGCGGAGCGAGTCGGGGCGCATGGGCTGCTGGTTCGCGTTGGGGCCTACTTTCACGACATTGGCAAAATCCTCAAGCCGGAATATTTTGCCGAAAACCAGCACGAGGGGGAGAACCGCCACGAGGCGCTTGTGCCCGCGATGAGCACGTTGATTATTGTCGCGCATGTCAAAGACGGCGCTGACTTGGCCCGCGAACGCCATCTCCCCCGACCTATCATCGATTTTATCCAGCAACATCACGGCACCACGCTGGTGGAATATTTTTACCACCGAGCCAATGAACAGAGTTCCGAGGAGCCCGACGCGCCGGAAGTAGACGAAAACGCCTTCCGCTACCCGGGGCCGAAGCCGCAGACCAAAGAGTCTGGCGTGCTGATGCTGGCCGACGCTGTGGAGAGCGCTAGTCGTGTGCTGGTTGAACCAACCCCGGCGCGAATCGAGAGCCTGGTCCGCGAGATCACGATGAAGCGCCTGTTGGACGGTCAATTTGACGAATCGGGTTTGACGCTTAAAGAGGTGCAGTACATTGAGGAGAGTTTGGTAAAATCCTTAACCGCCGTTTACCACGGTCGTGTCAAATACCCTGATCAGATGACCGCGTAATGAAACCGCCGCAATTGCAAGAATTCAACGTGAGCGTGACGCTGGAAGCTGCGTCCGTTGATCCCACGTCCGTGGGAGAAGATCGGCTGCGGTTGGCGGTGCGGCGTATCGTGCAGGACGCAGGAGTGCAGACGGGCCAGATCGACGTGGCGATCGTGGACGACGCGGCGATCCACGAAATGAATCGTCGCTATCTCAATCATGACTATCCGACCGATGTATTGAGCTTTGTGTTGGAAAACCGGCCGGGCTATCTCGACGGGCAGATTGTCGCGAGCATTGATACGGCCCGCCGCGAGGCGGCCGAATATGGCTGGCGGTCCGCGGATGAGTTGCTGCTCTACGTCGTGCATGGGACGCTGCATCTAACGGGCTGCGACGACTCGACGATCACGGCGGCGACGGAGATGCGCGCGCGCGAACGGGAGGCGTTGGCCCAGTTTGGGCTGACGCCGCCGTGGGGAGAGAAAGTTAACTCGTGACTCCAGACCTTTTCTTTTGGTTGGGTCTTGTCAGCCTGGCGGCCACGTCATTGGCTGCGATGGGAGCTCGTTCACTGCGCGAGTTCTCTCGAACCGAACTCGAAGAGATCTCCCGACGGAAGAATTCTGAATTGCGGCAGATCGAGATTCTGCGGCATTATGACCGCGTAGCTGTGGCGGTGGAGTGCCTTAATGTCGCCGGTACGGCGGCATTTGTGACCTGCGTATCATTTTGGGTCTACTTGGCCTGGGGACCCGTGGGCGGAGCGGCGCGGTGGGATCGGGCAATGCTCGCGGCTTCCGGGGCCGCTGCGGTCTTGTGGACCTGCGACGTCTGGATTCCGTGGGCGATCGCGCGGCTCTGGGGAGCTCCCTTCCTTTTTCACACCTGGTCGCTGTGGCGAGGCATCAGCGTGGCGCTCTGGCCGCTGGTGCTGGCGGCCCGCGTCGTCGATACGCTTCTGCACCGCTTGGCGGGACGGAGCAGCGACGGTTCCACAGAGGGTTTGATCGAAGAGGAAATTCGCACGATCGTCAGCGAAGGGCATCGTGAAGGAGTCCTGGAAGAAGACGCCCGCGAGATGATCGAAAAAGTCATCGAGCTAGGCGAACTGGATGTTTCCAAGGCGATGACACCGCGGACGGAGATTCTGATGATTCGGCTGGGAATGTCCTGGACCGAAGTGATCGACTTTGTCAATGAGAGCGGCCACACACGAATCCCGGTTTACGACAAAACCCGCGACAACGTGATCGGTATTTTGCACGCTAAGGATCTGCTAGTGGTTCTGGCTCGCGCGGCGGATCGCCCGCTGCCGGAGTTTACGTCGATCCTGCGGAAGGCTCAGTTTGTGCCGGAGACGATGCGGCTCGACGACCTGCTCAAACAATTCCAGAAAATGCGCAGCCATATCGCGCTGGTGCTGGATGAATACGGCGGCGTCTCGGGACTGGTGACGATTGAAGACGTGCTGGAAGAGATCGTGGGTGAAATTGCGGACGAATACGACGAGGACATCGTGGAGCAGATCAAAGCTGTCGATGCCCGGACCACCGAGACCAACGCTCGCGTCCACGTTGACGAGATCAACCATCGGCTGGGTATCTCGCTCCCTGAGGAAGAGGACTTCGACACAATCGGCGGCTTCGTGTTCCATCAACTCGGCCGCATCCCCCTGCCGGGTGAGGAAGTCGTCTACAACGGCATCCGCATTCAGGTGTTAGAGGCTTCGCGGCGGCGAATCGAGAAAGTAAGAATCATCCTGCCCGAACCAGGCCGAGCGACGGCCTAGCAGGAAAAGATCTGTGTCCAGTGTGAATCGCCAATGTTTTCCACTCTGTTCTTTCACATCCGCCATCCTGCACCTCTTCTGATAGCTGACGGCTGATAGCCCTTCCCATGTCTGCTGAAAAAGCCACGGCGCTCGTTCTGCGGATCACTGAGTTCAGCGAAACCAGCTATGTGACAGCGTTGCTGACTCGTGAATTTGGCAGGATCAGCGTTCTGGCCAAGGGTGCACGGCGGCCCAAAAACCCGTTCGACTCTGCCCTTGACCTTCTGACCCATTGTCGAATACTGTTCCTCCGCAAATCATCGGGGGGATTAGACCTGCTGACCGAGGCTCGTCTGGAGCGCCGTTTCCGGCCGCCCCGCGGGGAGCTTGCGCGGTTGTACGCCGGTTACTACGTTGCGGAATTGCTGCTGAGTTTGACCGACGAGTACGATCCTCATCCGGAACTTTTCGATGTCGCGGACGCGACCCTCTCTGCGCTGGGACAATCGCAACCACCGGTGGGCGCCGTTGTGTTGTGGTTTGAACTCGCTGCGCTGCGGTTGCTGGGGCACTTGCCCTCGCTGGAGATGTGTGTCGAGTGCGGCGGTAAAGTCGATGCGACAAAGCGCGTGGCCTTTGGACAATTGGTCGGTGGCGTGCTTTGTGAGCGTTGTCGGCCAGGGAAGAGGCAAGTCGTCTCGCTCAGTAGCGCGGCATTACAGGTTCTGGCCCGGTTCGCCACGATCGAAAACGGAAGCAATCAGGTCGTTTCCGAGAAAACCGGCGGGCTGACAGACGTGACCAAAGAAGCGACTTGGCGGGTCGAATCAGTTCCGTCAGGAATCATGGGTGAGGTTCGTGGAGTATTGAATCACTACCTGAGAAACTTGCTGGGACACAAACCCCAGATGCACGAATACTTGGGTGTCCTGGGAAAGTAACGAATATCGCCGCAGAGACAATGCAACAGCGATTTACGCGATGGGGACACGGACGTTCTCGATGGCATCATTACGACGCACCACACTGTTTTTACTAACGGCCCTTTTGCTGTCGGGTTGCCTGAACCCATTGCGGCACGATGCGCCGCGCGGCGATGCTGCGGCCAGCGCGCAGGAAAAGTGGTGGGCCGCCAATTTCAGCCGAGCGGAGTTCGTGGCAGGTCAGGGCTATCGCGTCCCCGGCACCCCGGGGTACTTCGACGACAAGGGAAATCCGCTCACGCCTGACGCCCGCGCGGCAATGTCGCGCCAGCGGCAGAGCGAAGAAGGCGTCCCCCTGGATTCCAATTTCATGAGCAATCTGACTCGTCGTGTGACGGGACAGGAATCGGCCGAGCGAAGCACGGCGTCGACGCCGGTCTTGGGCGAACCCGCGCCTGACCTCACTCCCGAGCAAGCTCAATGGTGGCGCACGAATCGGCATCTGGCTCGCTGGGTTCCTGACCGCGGCTATCAGATCGTGAGCGTGGAAGGCTATTTCGACGCGGTCGGCCATCTCACACCCACAGGGATGGCCGCGAGAAACAGCGTCGTCGCACCCGTGTCGTATAATCAGCCCATCGACCAGAATCCCACCGGCGGCCCTCCGCCGCTGGCGACTCCGAATCCCACTTCGTCCGTCGCCGACAACAGCTACGCGCCGGAAAAGACTAAAGACGACGACGGTTCACTCTTTTCCTGGGTTCCCTGGGTGGGGGCGAAAAAGAAAGCGGATCCCCCCAAAGCGCGAGCCGCCTACGCGGAAGCGGAAACGGCGTTTCGCGAGCGTCGCTTTGACGCCGCAGCCGAGTCCTATGCTCGCGCCGCCGGCGAATGGATGGATTCGCGTCTCGAAGAGGATGCGCTCTTCATGCAAGGGGAGAGCCTGTTTTTCGCTGATCGCTATCCCGACGCGTTTGAAGCCTACGAAAAGCTGCTGAATCGTTACCGGCGCTCGCGGCACTTGGAAAAGGCGGTGGCACGGGAATTCGCGATCGGCCAGTATTGGTTCCAACTTGACGCCAAGTCTCCGCAATCTCTATTGCAGGTTAACCTGACCGACAAAACGCGCCCCTGGATGGACACGTTGGGCTGGGCACTGAAGGCGATGGACAAGGTCCGTCTTAACGACCCAACTGGACCTTTGGCCGACGACAGCCTGATGGCCACGGGCAATTCTTATTTCATCCGCCAGAAATACCATGACGCCGACTACCACTACACCTTGCTCCGTCGGGAATATTCCAAAAGCGAGCATCAGTACAACGCCCACATCTTGGGGATTCAGGCCAAGTACCGTTGCTATCAGGGGTCGGACTATAACGGCACTCCTTTACGAGAGACGGCTGAATTGATTGACCAGACTATGGTGCAGTTCTCGCGAATGCCGCCGAAAGAGCGCGAAGACCTGCTGAAGATCAAGGAAGAAATCGTGAACAAGCGCGCCGAGCGCGATTGGAAGATGGCTCAATATTACGAGAAGCAGGAGTACTACGGCGCAGCTCGTTTTTATTATGACAGTCTGATCAAAACCTATCCGCAAACGCAGGTGGCGCTGGCTGCCGAAAAGCGGATGGCGGAGATTGGCAGTCTGCCATCGCAGCCGCCGCCGCGGCTGGCTTGGCTCACGTCGTTGGTGCCGGAGCCTGCGGACCCCAAGAAATTGACGATCCGCGGCGACTCAGTCCCTGTGTCTAACGATGGCACAGTTCGTCGATAAAGTCTTTTGGAGAATTCGCGATGCGCTTCGCGGTTTCCTGCCGGGCACAGAGCGGCCAAATCGCACTCTGGTCCGCGATCTGGCTGTTCTGCCTCGGCGGTTGCGCCGGCTATCAGGTCGGGACGCGCTCGCTCTATCCGCAAAGCGTTCGCTATGTCTATGTGCCAGTGTTCCAATCGGACAGTCTCCGGCCAGGCTTGTCGGAGCGGTTGACCGAAGCGGTGATCAAAGAAATCGAGTTGAAGACCTCGTTTAAGGTAACTGGACGCTCACAAGCGGATAGCATTCTGATGGGCCGCATCACCACAGACAGCCGCCGCACGGTGCTGCAAGATCCCAACGACCAGCCTCGCGAAATGATCAATTTGCTCCGCGTACAAGTCTCCTGGGTCACAACCGGGGGACAGGCCCTGTCGGCCCCCATCGCTTGTCCGGTTCCCGACACGTTGGCGGAAGCCGGCCAGACGGCCACTTTGGCCCCGGAAACCGGTCAATCTCTGGCTACCGCGCAGCAGCAGCAGATTAATCGGCTGGCTGCTCAGATCGTGGCGATGATGCAAGTGCCGTGGTAAATTGCCCGGTATGAGCTTTGCATTCGACTCGCCGATTTCCTGCCTTGCCGCGCCCTTCCCCGGCCGCGCAACCATCTGGCGGCTGCGGACGCGCACGCTGACGTTTTCCAGCCGGCCGCTGCTGATGGGCATTGTCAATGTGACCCCCGACAGCTTCTCGGACGGTGGCCGGTTTCTCGATCCGCGGATCGCGGTAGACCACGCGTTGCGGCTCATTGCAGAGGGAGCGGACCTGATCGACGTTGGCGGCGAGAGCACTCGGCCCTATTCGCAAGCAGTGGAAGAAGCGGAAGAGCTTCGTCGCGTCTTGCCTGTAGTGAAGCGGCTCTGCCGAGAGTCGGCCGTACCGATCTCGATCGACACCTCGAAGGCTGCCGTGGCCGAGGAATGTCTGAATGAAGGGGCCGAAATCGTTAACGACATTACGGGCCTGGCCGGCGATCCGGGCATGTGTGACCTCGTCCGTCGACTGGGGGCCGGGGTCTGCGTCATGCACATGCAAGGGACGCCGCAAACGATGCAGGATCAACCCAGTTACGGCGACGTAGTGGAAGAGATACATTGCTACCTCCAGTCGCGGCTGGCGGCTTTGGTCGGCGCCGGCCTTGATCCGCAGCGGATCGCGCTCGACCCGGGTATCGGATTCGGCAAAACGCACCAGCACAACCTCACGCTGCTGGCGAACTGCTGGCGGCTGCACGATCTGGCGAGGCCGCTCCTGGTCGGGCACTCACGCAAAGGGTATATCGGCAAGGTGCTCGGCGACAAAGAGGCGGACCGCGCCGCGGGCAGCCTCGGCGTTTCACTCTCCTTGGCGAGACAAGGGGTGCAGATACTCCGCGTCCATGACATCAAGCCGGTGCGCGAGGCTCTGCTCCTTTTCGAGGCTACCGGCGGGATCAACGGCAGGGTAAAACAGTTGGATTAGGTGTTTACGCCCGCGAACATTGGCGCATCATGGCCAAGTGCCAGTTTTTTTCTGCAAAGACTCATACCCACTCCTTCCTTGCGGCAGAGCGCAAGTCCATCCATCTGACAGGTGACGAATTTTGTTTGACAGAATGAAGCCGGCAACTTAGCATGGTCTCCAGGGATGAGGAACCATCTCCAGAGAGAGGAATTCGTTCGACCTTCACGGATCTGGGTTAGGCAGAGGCACGGAACATTGGTTTGGGGTCTTGTAGATCTCTGCGACTCGCTCTCTTGAGTCTGCAGTATAGAGGGCCTCGTGGTTTGAACCCGACAGGGGTTCGCCGCGCGATTCCCGTATTCCATCCCCGATCTGCGCGGGCCGCTCGACACTCTGTCGACAGCGCCTTGCTTAATCTTCGCCTTGCTTAATCTTCCCAGTCGCCGCATCTGCGCGGAACTTTTGGAGATGTTTGGGTTTTAATCCTGCGGTGCGCTGACCATTGTCTATTTTTTGCTAGGAACACAATCTTGACCTTTCCTGTCGAACAAACTGGCTTGACTGTCCAGCCGTTGGACTGGGACACGGATAACTTTGGGTTCAGGGTTGGCGCGCTGTGGAATTTTGCAGCGGATGATTCTTTGCTGCATGCTTCGTTAAAAGAGGCGCGCAGCGAGGGATACAAACTAGTCTACGTGTCCTTGCCGACCGACAAAGAACTCGCACCCGCGATTCTCGAGCAGTTTGGCGGGGAGTTGGCGGTCCGGCGCCGGCAATATGGCCGCTCTTTGGTTTCGCCAGATACGGCCGTTTTGCCCAATGTTACGGTAACCTCGCAACCCGTGGGACCCGCGACCGAGCGATTGCGCGAGCTCGTCTTGACGGCCGGTCAGTTCTCACGATTTGCCCAGGATCCCCGTTTCCCGCGCCCCTTATTTGAGAAGCTGTATTCGGTTTGGATTGACCGCAGTTGTCGTCGCGAACTGGCCCAGAACGTCCTGGTGGCGCGAAACGGCAGCGAAAAGATCGCGGGCTTGATCACCACGGTCGCCAGCGAGGGGGTGGGACACATTGGGTTGATCGCCGTCGATGAACAGGCACATGGCGGCGGGTTTGGAACCGCGCTGATGCAAAGTGCGGAAGCCTGGATGCTCGAGCAGGGGGCCACGCGGAGCGAAGTCGTCACGCAAGCCACCAATACGGTCGCCTGCCGCTTCTTTGAGCATGGCGGCTATGAGATTGAGCGGGAATTCCACATTTATCATTTCTGGCTGTAATCCGGGACGCCAATGAGCCACGCCGAACCCGCAGTGCAGGTTTCTGTCGTGATTCCCGTTTACAACGCCGCGGATACGCTCCTAACACTGGCGGACGAACTCGTCCAGACGCTTTCATCCGAGAAGTTATCGTTTGAATTGATCTTTGTCGACGATGGCAGCGGGGACGCCTCGTGGGGGACGATTCAAGCGGTGCGCGAAAAATACCCCGACCGCGTCTTTGCCTTGCGGTTGATGCGCAACTTCGGACAGCATAATGCGCTGATGTGCGGCTTGCGGCAGTCGCACGGCCAGGTGGTCGTGACGCTCGACGACGATATGCAGCACCCCCCCAGCGAAATCCCCAAATTGCTCCGTGCCCTGGCGGCCGCCCCCGTGGACGTTGTCTATGGCGCGCCGGCCGACCGAGAACATACCAGTTGGCGCAATTTTGGTTCCGCGACGCTGAACTTTTTTTTTCGACTGGCCTTGCAGGCTCCCGTTTCGCTCTCCGCTTTTCGCGCAATCCGCAGTGAAGTGGTCCAGAGCATCCTGTCCTATGATTTGAACTATACCTTCATCGACGGCTTGCTTGCCTGGAATACCACCAGGATCATCGCTGTCGAGGTTCGACACAATCCGCGGCAAAGGGGTCAGAGCGGCTATTCCTTTGGCAGACTGGTCACGCTGGCTGTGAACCTGATGACGAATTTTTCGTTGTTGCCCTTGCAAGTGGTCTCGTTGGTGGGGTTCATCACCGCGACGCTCGGTTTTTGTCTCGGCCTGTGGTATCTCATGAATTGGCTCCTGTCGCCGGTTGTGGTGGTGCCGGGTTTCGCCACCACGATTATTGCGATCCTCGTCCTGGGCGGCGTGCAGTTGCTGGGGCTGGGAATCATCGGCGAATACCTGGGTCGCATGCACTTGAACATCAATCGCAAGCCGCAGTACGTTGTACGCGAGGCGCTTGCCCCTGAGAACGATGATCTCGGCCAGGATTTTGATCCCGCTCACGTCCACGCGAGTCGAGTTCCTGGTGGAAGCTAGGATGGATCGAATCTCTTGAGGCCAGGTCCGATGGCGACCAATCCCTATCAGAGTCCTGCTGGCGACAGGGAGCCCATCAGCGACCTGGGGCCAATTGCTGCATCCGGATCTTTACGGCGCGGACTGTTGACGACACTTCTCTTGAGCATCCTGTTGGGGAGTTTCATGGGCGCTTTGTTCGGAGCGATGGGCGCGGCCGTGCTCGGGGCGATTTTTGCTGGGTTTGGCGTCCCACCCGATCCGGACTCCTCGAACCCGCCGGGAGGCCTGTTAGATTTGATTTTTTATGGCGCCCTTTTCGGAGGAGTTATCGGGAGTGTGACCGGCTTGCTGCCTGGTCTGGTTCTCGGCCTGTTGGCAATGTCGCGAAGGATCGCGCAGGGATGGGCGTTTGTGGGATTGAGTGTTGTGATGTCTGCTTGGATTGGCGGCTGCGTCGGCGCTGCGGGGGGAGACGATTTGGCAAGCCTCTTTCGCGACGCGATCGGCGCGCTCTATTGGCCGATCATCGGAGCAGTGATCGGCACGGTGGCGGGAGCCTCCGGTGGCCTGGTCCTGGGCAGAAGTCTCCGTCGCGTCTGCTGGTGCTCTACACCGCTTTCTGAGGCGAAAATAGAAGCTGGAAAATGCGAGACGGCATTTCAATAGATGGCTCAACATTACTCGAAGGTTTCGGGCCTGCGTTCGACATTGACCGGGAGTATTGATTGATGGATACTTGCATCAGGGGGTGGTTGATAGCATCCAAGCCCCTTTTACTGCTCGCCAAGCGATTTGAGCTCCCCCGATGGCCATTGCTGAAAAACCTGATTTGCAGCGCTACTGTCTCGATGTCGCCCGCCGCGCGCGGGGCGCGTCGGAGCGGTTGGTCGATGTCGGCGGCGGCGTGAAGAATGCGTGGCTTCGCCGGTCGGCGGCGCGGCTGCGGTCGGAGACGGCGGCCATCCAGATGGCCAATGCGCGCGACCTAGCGGCGGCACCTGGCTTCGGGCTCTCCGAGGCGACGATCGACCGGCTGCGATTGACCGACGAGCGGATCGACGCGATCGCCGCCGGGCTGGAAGAAGTGGCGGCGCTCCCCGATCCGGTTGGCGAAGTCATGGAATCGTCGATCCGCCCCAATGGCCTGGAGGTGCTCAAAGTCCGCGTCCCCCTGGGTGTGATCTTCTTCATCTACGAATCGCGTCCCAATGTGACGGCCGACGCGGCGGCGCTCTGCGTCAAGAGCAGCAACGCGGTCATCCTTCGTGGCGGCAAGGAAGCAGCCCATTCCAGCCGCGCCATTGTTGACCTGCTCAATGTTGTGGCCGCAGAAACTGGTCTGCCGGCCGACGCGGTGCAACTGGTTGATACACCGGACCGGGACGCAGTCGGCTGTTTCCTCGGTTTACCCGAATATATTGACCTGGCGATTCCCCGCGGCGGCGAGAGCCTGATTCGCCGCGTGGCCGCCGAAGCCCGGATGCCGGTCATCAAACATTTCAGCGGCAACTGCCACGTCTATGTCGATGCCGCGGCCGACTTGGCGATGGCAGAGCGAATTATCATCAACAGCAAATGCCAGCGGCTGGGTGTCTGCAACGCGGCCGAATCGCTGGTCGTACACGCCGACATCGCCGCGGAATTGCTCCCGCGGCTGGGCATGGAACTCGGCAAGCACGAGATTGAAATCCGCGGCGACGAACGAACCTGCGAATTAGTGTCCGAAGCCAACGAGGCGACCGATGAGGATTATCGGACCGAATACCTTGGACCCACGATTTCGGTCAAAGTAGTCGGCTCGCTGGACGAAGCGATCGAACACATCAATGCCTACAGTTCCAGGCACACGGATACAATTGTTACGAACGATCTGGCCGCCGCGCGCCGTTTTGCCATGCGGATCGACAGCTCGGCCGTGATGATCAACGCCAGCACGCGATTTAACGATGGATTTGAATTTGGGCTGGGGGCCGAGATCGGCATCAGCACGGACAAGTTTCACGCCCGCGGCCCGTGCGGACTCAAGGAATTGACCAGCTACAAATACGTGGTCTACGGCAGTGGCCAGGTGCGCCAATAGAGTTTGGATCATACCCATCACGCTCCGTGTGATGAATGCTTCGCGCGGAGCGTGAAGAGTACTTTGCTCGGCAAGGAGGCGAAAGATGAGCGATGTGGAATTGACCCCGGCGGAAGTCGTCGCGCTCTGTGGCGAGAAGAATCGTCAGGCGGCATCTTCGTCCACTGTTGCGCAGGGGAGACTGCAAATTTTCCCCGGCTCGACCACTGCCAATTGCTGCTCCACTCGACCGCTCACGCCCGCCGAACAATCGCTCCGGCAAAAGTTGCGAACCTTGCACGCTGAGATGGCTCGCAATCTGGGGGCGGCGCTTTCCGGCATGGTGCGCTCGAGCGTTGAAGTAAAACTACGGGACATCGAAATTGCGACGTATGCGGATTTCATTCGCGGTCAAGAGACGGCGGCCTATTTGCACGTCATCACGGCTGAACCGCTGCCGGGCAAGGCGCTGTTACAGTTCTCTCCTGCGATGATTCACCCGCTGATCGATCGCCTGTTGGGGGGCGAATCCGACCGAGGCAGTATTGCCCGAAATGTATTGACGGAGATCGAGCAGCGACTGGCGAGGCGCGTGGTGGAGTTGTTCATTCGCGAAATGACCGAGGTGTGGTCCTCCGCGGCCCGCTTGAATCTGTCGCTGGACCACCTGGAAACCAACTCGCGCACGGTCCAGGAAATGCCTGCCGCAGAGTCGGTTGCGGTGAGCCGCTTTGAGGTGACGCTGGGCCAGCAGCGGGGAGAAGCACTGTTGTGCGTCTCGACAAAATTCATCATGCCGATCTTCACGACTGTCGTTGGAAATCGCTACCCGGCAATGTCGCCAAAGTCTACTCGGTTGAATAATACCTCCGCAGACCTGGAGCGAGGGGCGGTCGTGGAACTGACAGTCCGGCTGGGGGAATCGACGATTTTACCAGAGGAACTTGGCGACTTGGCAGTCGGCGATATCATCACCACACAGCAATTGATGTCGCAGCCGGTGTTAGTCTCGGTGGAAGGGGTCCCCAAGTTTCACGCCCATGTTGGCCAGCATCAAGGGCACAAGGCCATCCGGATCGAACGACGGATCTCCCAGAAAGGGGAGTTGGCTGAAGCTGAATCCTCAAAGGAATAACGAGCAGCACAAACTTAGGAGTTGCGCGGTAACCCACGCGGTGATCGCTCTGAACGTCAGGGTCGCTGAGAATCTAGAACACCGCCAGCCGATCGTCGCTAATCTCTGCTGGCCGCGCCTCTCGCCAGCCCTCGGCAACGTCGTCGCTTCGGCTATAATTGATCTTTATGCAGTTCCCACCACGCAATGGCCGACGAGCCCTGATCACCGGCATCACGGGCCAGGACGGCTCGTACTTGGCGGAGCTGCTCCTCTCCAAAGGTTATGAAGTCTGGGGTTTGGTGCGGCACAGTTCCTCCAGCGGAACAGCCCGGATCGATCACCTGCTGCAAGCCGACGACGAGCGCGATCTTCGGTTGCGGCTCCGTTACGGAGACCTCACTGACGGCGCCTCGCTCTGGGCGGTGCTGGAAGAATCGCGGCCCGATGAGATCTATAACCTGGCGGCTCAGTCTCACGTGCAAGTCTCGTTTGAGATGCCCGCCTACACCGTCGATGTGACCGGAACCGGTGCCGTGCGACTGCTGGATGCAGTCCGCAAAGTGGCTCCCGCAGCCCGCTACTACCAGGCGACCACGTCCGAGGTGTTCGGTCGGGCGGCCTTGAATCCGCAGCGCGAATCCACCCCGTTCCAACCGCGGAATCCGTACGGAGCGGCCAAAGCGATGGCCTGCTATGTCACGCAGAATTTCCGCGAGGCGTATGGGTTGTTCGCCGTCAACGGAATCTTGTTTAACCATGAGTCTCCCCGGCGCGGCGAAGGTTTTGTCACCCGCAAGATCAGCTTGGCCGCCGCACGGATCGCCGCAGGCGTTCAAAGGCGGCTTTCGCTGGGCAATCTGGATGCTCGCCGCGACTGGGGATTTGCCGGCGACTATGTCGAGGCGATGTGGCGGATGCTCCAGGCCGACGCGCCGGATGACTATGTCATTGCCACCGGAGTCGCCCACTCGGTTCGCCAATTCTGCGAGCTTGTCTTTGCCGAGGTCGGTTTACCGTTGACGTGGCGCGGCAACGGGCTTTCCGAAGTAGGGCTGGCTGCGGATGGCCGCGAACTGGTGACTGTTGACGCCGATTTTCTGCGGCCATGCGACGTGGATTTGCTCTTGGGGGACGCAAGCAAGGCCCGCCGGGCGTTGGATTGGCAGCCAACCGTCACGCTAGCGGAATTGGCTCGAATGATGGCCCGCCATGATCTGAAAATGCAGTCAGTTGACAATGCCTAAGTTGTTTGTAGACTGAATTTTCTGGGAACTATAGGAAGGCAACTGCCAAGTTGCGGCAGTTCTGATTGCGTGTGGAATCGGGGGGGTTCGTCACTGGAATCAATCCAGTGTTCCCTGCTGCCTGTCATCCGTGGACGTTTGAAGTTCAACGGCGTGCCATGTTGAGTCCACGCGCAGGGTCGTTCAGAACCTTCCGCGATTCTCTTGTCTAGGCCAGCGATCGCGTCTGGGGTGGGGGCCAGTGGGTTCTCGCCGTACCCGTGTCAATCGGCACATTCAGGGATTTTTGCGGGGCAACAGGGGGTTGTTGTTTTGCCACCGGTGGTCGCTCGGAACCAACGCGCGGTCCGAGTCGACTGGAGCGGCTGGGGAAAGAGAATTCCTTGGAGGGCCCCTCTAACCGTTACAGACGGCGCAACAGCCCCATTTTTCAGAACTTGAGGCGGATGGCATTGAGGTTGCTTATCGAACTACAGGCTTATACACGGCAAAATCGGCTATAACGTGAGTTGTTGCCTGCACAAAGGTAGTCTTTTTCAATCGGGATGGAGCCGCCGCGAGCGATCACCTTCGGACCGCAAATCCGGCCGGTGATCGCGGCGAAAACGCGCCATGATGTGCGCCCTGAACTCAAACCTGGCTGGACAGCCAAGGGGACTTGTGTCACCCACGGGAACGGAGTGTGCCCTGATGCCGATACTTCCCCGCGAACCGGACATTTTTCCCGCGGACTTGTTCGCTGAGTCGAGCACCGCGGGTGACGAGTGGTGGGTCCTATACACGTTTGCCCGGCGGGAAAAGGAATTGATGCGTCGCTTGCGCAGCTTGGAAATCCCGCATTATGGGCCGATGGTGCGTCGCCAGTCGCGGTCTCCTTCCGGTCGGGCTCGCGAATCCTACGTCCCCCTGCTTTCCGGCTACGTCTTTCTCCGCGGGGGAGAAGAGCAGCGCTATCAGGCTCTCACCACGAATTGCGTGTCGCGTTGCCTGGTCGTGGGGGATGTGCCGCAGTTGTTGTTCGACCTGCGGCAGATCCAGCGGTTGATTCAATCCGAGGCGCCGCTCACGCCCGAGGCCCGTCTAGCGGCTGGGATGCGAGTCCGCGTTCGCTCCGGGCCGTTACTGGGTTTGGAGGGTACGGTCGTGGAACGGAGAGGACAGAAGCAACTGCTGGTGGCGGTGCAATTCATTCAGGCCGGCGCTTCGATACAGATCGGCGATTACCAAGTCGAGCGGATTGACTGATAGCATACAGAAGTGGCGAATTTACTGGTCAAAATCGCTGAAATCCGTATTTCGCGAATTCCACCCGAAGTGGGGGCGTAGGAATATTCAACGCCCCGTCGTTGAATTCTGCGCGAAAACTGACTAAGGTGGGTTTAACGATCTTATCCCTGATTCCAAGGCGGTTGACTTTGAGGCAGTGGAGGTCGCCTGCATCGGTTTACGAAGTCGAGCCAAGAAGGCTCGGCCAAGGATGTTAGGAGACCTCAGTCGTCGACGGTTCCGTCCGGCGATCCTCACCCTGAGCGTTTAGGGTTCGCATTTTCCATTGTTCACGGCAAGCCCGAACGCATTATCGTTGAACAAGATTTCTGAGATTCAATCCTGGGAGTGGGAAACGGGATCGTGCTGCGACAGGGAATGTTCGTCGCGGCGAACGCAGACAGCGCATAAGCATGGTTGCTGAACCTTTTGGATTCGTCGTGGTGGAGCCCCGCTGCATGTCATCCGTTCTTCCGCTTGAAAAGTACTTGACGATGTTAGAGGACAAAGCCAGCACGGAGGAAGAGACCGAAGAGAGCCTGCCCGATACGCCCGCCTATTTTTCCTGGACCGGTTGGCTAAACCGGTTGGCGGCGGTCATCCTGTTGATTCCTGGTCTGCCCGCGATCCTGATCTTGACGCTCTTGATGCGGATCAGTTCGCGTGGTCCGGGCATCTACCGGCAATTCCGCGTGGGGCTACGGGGCCGCACCTTTACGGTCTACAAGATTCGCACGATGCGGCAGGATGCGGAAGCCGGCACCGGACCGGTCTGGTCCAGCGGCAAGGGGGATCCGCGCGTGACCCGATTAGGCCGAGTCTATCGCGCTCTGCATCTGGATGAGTTGCCGCAGTTGTTCAACGTGCTCAGTGGCGACATGAACTTGATTGGCCCGCGGCCCGAGCGTCCTGAGTTCACTCAGTACTTGGCCAAGGCGGTCCCGGGCTACCTGGGTCGCTTAGCGATCAAACCGGGTATTACTGGATTGGCTCAGATTCAACTCCCTCCTGATACCGACCTCGACAGCGTTCGCCTCAAGTTGGCCACCGACTTGCAATACATCGACAGCGCCGGCCTTTGGATGGACCTGCGGATTTTATTCTGCACGTTTTTGAGAATGTTTGGCATCAAAGGAGATCGAGTCGTGCGGCTCTTTGGCTTTAACTACGGTCCTGCCGGCATTGACTTGGCCCACCGCCGCGCCTTGAAGGCCGGGCATGCGGCGCCGGTCAACGGCCAGCAGCAGGACGGGCTGTCCGCACACGTCTTTTCCAACGGCAACTCATCGAACGTTGCAGCGGGTGAGATCGAACCCCGCGTTGTAGCGCCGTACGTGGCAGGCAGTGATCAGCGCAAGCGCGTTCCACAAAGCTGATAGCTGATCTTTTAACCTTCAGGCAATGAAATCCTTGCTCCCGAACGCCTTCACGGTTGATGTGGAGGACTATTACCACGTTTCCGCCTTTGAGCAGGACGTGGATCGCGCACGCTGGGGCCAGTACCCAAGTCGCGTGGTGGAGAGCACCCGGCGATTGTTGCGACTGCTCGAGCGATATCACGTGCAGGGAACTTTTTTCGTCCTCGGCTGGGTCGCGGATCACTTCCCCGATCTGGTGCGAGAAATCCACGCCAAGGGGCACGAAATCGGCTCGCACAGTTACTGGCATCGGTTGATCTATCAGCAAAGCCGGGACGAATTTCGCGAGGATTTGGTGCGAGCCCGCACCGTACTGGAAGACATCATTCGGGAAAGCGTGATCGCCTACCGAGCCCCCAGTTTCTCGATCACGTCCCAAAGTTTGTGGGCTCTGGACATCCTGGCGGACGAAGACTTCAAGATTGATTCGAGCATCTTTCCGATTTACCACGATCGGTACGGCATACCCGGGGCGCGGACTGATTTACATCAACGCGAGACCAGCGCCGGGGTGCTGTGGGAGTTTCCCGTTTCCGTGCGGCGGTTCGCGGGAATCAATGTGCCTGTCTCGGGGGGCGGATATTTCCGGCTCTCGCCGTTATGGTGGACGATCCAGTCCCTGCGGCGAATCAACGAGCAGCAGGGCCAGCCGTTCGTGTTCTATGTGCATCCTTGGGAGGTCGATGCGGGGCAGCCTCGCTTGAACGTCGGTTCTCGACTCTCTCGTATACGGCATTATGTCAATCTGGCAAGCACGGAGCGGAAGTTGAGCATGCTTTTAGAGGAGTTTTGCTTTGCACCTTTGCGAGACGTGGTGGCCTTGGCTGAAACCGCCCAGGCCAATGCGAAGCAGGCCCCGGCCCCACGGACAACCCAGGAGGTTCCTGGAAGTGCCTGAAATCCTGCTGCTGGTGCACCGCGTCCCGTATCCGCCGAATCGAGGGGACCGGATTCGCTCGTATCATTTGTTGAAGTTTTTAGCGGAAAAGGGAAGCGTTTCCTTGGCGACCTTGGCTGACGAACCGCTTCCGCCAGCCGACCGCGAGCATTTAGAGCGACTCTGCTGCCGCGTGGCCATCGAGTCCGTCGGCGGCGCGGGGCGCTGGCTGCGGGCGACAACCAGTTTACTCCGAGGGAGATCCGCCACCGAAGGATTATTTGAATCCCCTGCTCTTCGTAACACAATTCGCGCCTGGGCGCGCGAGATCAAGTTCGACTCCGTGGTCGTTTTTTGCTCCAGCATGGGGCCGTACAGCGGTCTGGCGGAGCTTGGCGGAGCACAACTCCTGGTGGATTTTGTGGATGTGGATAGCCAGAAGTGGTTCGACTACGCGGCCCGTGCCGCGCCGCCGAATCGCTGGCTCTATGCGCTCGAAGGCCGCCGCGTGCGGAAGCTTGAGCGGTCGTTAACGGACCGGGCCGCTGCTGTGGTGCTGGCCAGCGAGTATGAAGCTGACGTGCTGCGATCGTTCCACGAGACGCGCCGGGCAATAGGGATCCTCAATGGAGTTGATCTGGACTACTTTTCATCTTCTGCTATGAGCGGCGCGAATGCTGAGATCAAGCAGAACGCATTGTCGCTGACTCCAAGCCTGTGCTGCTTTATCGGCGTGTTGGACTATCGGGCCAATGTTGAAGGGCTTCGTTGGTTTTGCAGTGAAATTTGGCCACATGTCCGACAGCAAGTACCCGGAGCCATCTTTCGTATCGTGGGTCGGCGGCCTGTGCCGTCGGTACTCCGATTGCAAGACGTGCCGGGGGTTGAAGTCGTTGGCGAAGTGGCCGACGTGCGGCCGTATCTGGCTGCTAGCGAGCTTGCGGTCGCGCCGTTGCCGGTCGCGCGTGGAATTCAAAACAAGGTGCTGGAGGCGATGGCGATGGGGATGGCGGTGATTGCCACTCCGCAGGCGTTGGAAGGGCTCCGTCTGGAAACCGGCGTCCACGCCTATTCCGCATTCATGCCCTCCGAATGGGTGACGGCCATCCTGAGCCTCCACGGCGATGCCGTGAAGCGTCGCCAAGTTGGCGCTGCTGCGCGAGCGTTTGTCGAGCAGCATCACAATTGGCAGCAATGTCTGTCTCCGTGGAGTGATTTACTAGCAATGGGCAGGCCCCAACAGGTGGGGGTGGCGACCGGCGCACGTTCGGTGCCGATCGTGGAAGAACGCGTTGCTCCAAAAGATTTGGTCGGACGTCCGCGGCAGAGCACAGTCTAACTCAGAATGGTGAAACTATGTTTGCCACTAGTGTTTATGGGTTCAATTCACGAAGATATGAGTAACAATTCTCGACGAGGAACTCCTTAAGCGGAGCGGAAACGGCGAATGAAGGGCTGGCTTTTTACCAATGTATTGACCTACGGCGGCGCCTTTTTAGCGCTGTTGTGGCCCTTCTATGGACTGCTGATCTATATCTGCTTTGCCATTATCAAGCCGGAAGCCATGTGGCACTGGTCAGTTCCGGCTGGAAATTATAGCCGCATCGTGGCCATTGCAATGTTGATCGGCTGGGGCCTTCGGGGATTCGGCAACTGGAATTTCGGCCGGGCTTCCCTGACGGTTTATTCGCTGCTCGGGTTCTTTGGCTGGGCTGCGATCTGCAGCACCATGGCGTCCCACGGCGACGCAGCCTGGGACTATCTCGATTCTCTGTCGAAAATTATCCTGCCATTCATTGTGGGTATCACGCTCATCGAAACGCGCCAGCAATTTAACCAGGTTGCCTGGGTCCTGATTGGTTGTCTCGGTTATTTGGCTCTGGTTCTCAACCTGGACTATTGGTCCGGCTACAATCGTCTGGTCGCGGAAGGATACGCGAGCATGGACAATAACACATTGTCCATTGCCATGATTTGCGGCGCGGCACTGGCCTTCTTTTATGGCCTCTATCAATCGAATTTCTGGCTCCGCTGGCTCTGTTATTTCGCTGCAGGGCTGATGTCTCACGTGCCAATGTTTGGTGAGTCTCGTGGTGCAATGCTGGCGCTTGTGGTTGTCGGCATCGTCTCTTTTTTGTCCTTCTTGTTGTTGCCTAATCAGGCCAAGAACTATTGGGTGTTTGGATTGGCCGTCTTTGTAGGCGGATTCTTATTGGCTGGTCAAAGCGTTTACGACAGATTCTCGACCGTTTTTGCTGACGAGAAAGATCGCGATGCATCGGCCGAAAGTCGATTTGTCTTGTGGGGACAATGTCGCGATATGATGCTTTCCAATCCGTTGTTTGGAGTCGGACCGGCGAATTTTCCCGAACAAGTAGCGCCGCTGTGGGGTGGAAAAAAGAAGCATGCTCATAGCCTTTGGGCACAGACCGGCGCGGAGACGGGATTACCGGGCGTGTTGCTGCTCATGACTTTTTATGGCTCGGTGATCTGGCGGCTCTGGAAAGTGGCGCGATCCAAGGAGCATGTGGATATGTGGGTTCGAGAGAGCGCCCGCATGATTGTTGTGGCACTGATTGGATTTGGCGTTGCCGCGTCGTTTGTCACCGTTACGGGCGTGGAGCCTCCGTATTACGCCGCGTTATTGGGTGCCGGGTTGTTGAAAATGCTCCCGCAGCCAAGCCGCTCTCCGGCAACACAGTCCCGTCGTTTGGATTCATCCAGTGAGAAATCGCGCTGGTCGCCCGCGCCGGTCGTGAGATAGCGCCCGGTTCCCTTGAGAACCGATAAGCCGTTGCCAGCAATTCGACTTGATGAACGCTTGATGAGCAATACATTGACCACTGAAAGCCCGCCGGCGGCGGCGTCCTCGACTGCGGAAGCGGCCAGCGAGCACCTTACGGTGATCGCTCCTCATCCGGGTTGGCGGGCGCTGAATCTGCACGAGTTGTGGCGGCACCGCGAGTTACTGTATTTCCTTGCCTGGCGCGACGTCAAAATTCGTTACACGCAGACACTGCTCGGTGCGTTCTGGGCGATTTTGCAGCCGCTGTTGTACTCAATCGTGTTCCTGGTGGTGTTTTCCCGGGTGGCTCACGTGCCGTCCGACGCCGTCCCCTACCTGCTGTTTGCCTTCAGTGGCTTGGTGTTGTGGATGTTTTTTTCCACGGCAGTGACGCAATCGGGCAACAGCGTGGTGGGATCTGAGGCGCTTATCACCAAGGTCTATTTTCCCCGCCTTGCCATTCCTTTTGCAGCTGTAGGCGCCGCGTTGTTCGATTTTGTCGTGACGTTCGTCGTGCTCGTGTTGATGATCCTGGCTTATACGTTGTTTACCGACAAAGCGCCCACGGTGACCGCAAGCTGGACGTTGCTGCTGGTGCCAGGATTGGTTTTCCTCACCTTTGTCGCGGCGTTGGCGATTGGGACGTTTCTGGCGGCGTTAAATGTTTCTTATCGCGACTTCAAGCACACAATTCCCTTTCTGGTCCAGTTGTGGATGTTTGCCACCCCCGCAATTTACCTGGGGACGGATCATGACGCGCCCCCGGAACTGCAATACTTATTGCCGCCATCTCACACCGCCGCAGCGGATGCAAAACGGCCCTCGAGTGCAGTCGAATCGCCCGCGGAGAAAGTTGCCTCCGCAACATCCGAAGGGGAGGCGGCCTCCGCACCTTCCGGTGAAACTAAGAAGCCAGTGGCCGTGGAGTCGGAAGGAGCAGTTCCCGGCTGGATTCATTTCGCGCTGAAATTTAATCCGATGACGGGTCTGGTCCGTTCGTTTCGGTCGGCTCTGCTGGGGCAGCCCATGCCTTGGAACCACTTGGCTTATTCGACCGTGATCGTGCTGGTGTCCTTTGTGGGTGCATGCTTTTATTTTCATCGAGTCGAAGATTCCTTCGCGGATATCATCTGATTTTCAACTGCTTTTCTCATCTGCTCGCAGGTTGTATCCGTGACGAATTCGGCAATTGAAGTCACCGAGCTATTCAAGCGATTCCGTATCAATCACGCGGAAGCTCATAAGAACGGGCGCTATCGAACGTTGCGGGAGTCGCTGAACGGCATGGTCGCCACCGCCTGGAAGAACTTGCGTTCAGGGGCCGCGTTGGGCAACGTCGAGGAGTTCTGGGCCCTTCGCAATATCAGCTTCCAGATCGCGGCCGGAGACGTCGTGGGCATCATCGGCCGCAATGGTGCCGGTAAGTCGACGCTGCTGAAAATCCTCACGCGCATCACCGAGCCGACTTCCGGGCAAGCGCTTATTCGAGGACGGGTCGGCAGTCTGTTGGAGGTAGGAACCGGCTTTCATCCCGAACTGACCGGCCGCGAAAACGTCTATCTCAACGGCTCGATCCTGGGGATGACCCGTCGCGAGATCAAACGCAATTTCGACCTGATCGTCGACTTTTCTGGGGTCGAACGGTTCCTGGACACGCCCGTGAAGCGCTATTCCAGCGGCATGAAGGTGCGACTGGCGTTTTCGATCGCCGCCCACTTGGAGTTGGAAGTGATGCTGGTCGACGAGGTTCTGGCGGTGGGGGATGTGGACTTTCAACGCAAGTGCCTGGGCCGAATGAGCGAGGTGAGCAAGAGCGGGCGGACCGTCCTCTTCGTCAGCCACAACATGGGTGCGATCGGCCAGCTTTGCCCGAAATCAATTTGGCTCAAAGACGGCCAAGTGCATGACATCGGACCATCACGGAATGTGATTGGTGAATATCTCAAGGATGCCGACGCTGCTAAGGGGCAGAGTCACGCAGAGTTCCCGGCGGACCCATCCAAAGACGCCCAGTTGCGGGCGGTGCGACTGTTGGATGAATCCGGCCACGCGACACAGACTTTCGATTGCGACAAGCGGATCGTACTGGAGATGGATTTTCAAGTTCATCGGCCGGTTCGCGGCTTGTACGGTTATCTCTCCATCTCAGGCACGGATGGCACGACCGTCATGATGTCCGACAGCTTTGACGCCCCGCCCAATCCGTTTGACGGCCTGGACGTTGGCCACCATACGTTTCGGATCGTCATTCCCGCGCGGACGCTGGCGCCAGGGCAGTTCAGCGTTTACTTGTCTTTTGCCAGCCGGCAGGCAGAACCGCCGCTGGTGGATGTGCCAGGGAATGTCTGTCAATTTACGCTCGAAGATTACACTTCCCGGCGCGGCAACGCGCGACTCGGATACTTTAGCACCTTGTTGGACTGGAGCCGCAGTGACGGGAAAGGCGATTGAAACGCGTTTGCTGCACTTCTAACGAGGGATGGTGCGGCGCGCCCTTCCTCCACTCTACCCACTTCCTTGACCCCAAGAAGCCATTGCGATGACAGAGACAATACGTGACAAAGAAGCCCCGCTGGACTGGTCGCGGTGCAGCGTGCTTGTGACGGGCGGCACCGGCTCGTTTGGCAAGAAATTCATTGAGACGATGCTCCGCCGACAGAAGCCGAGGCGGTTGATCGTCTTCAGCCGCGACGAACTGAAACAACACGAGATGCTGACCGGCGGATTCAACGATCCGTGTCTCCGCTATTTCATCGGCGACGTGCGCGACTCGGAGCGGTTGAAGCTTGCTTTCCGCGGAGTTGACGTCGTCGTCCACGCCGCGGCGCTCAAGCAAGTGCCGGCCTGCGAGTACAATCCATTTGAAGCGATCATGACCAACGTCATCGGCGGCAAAGGAGTGATCGACGCCGCTCTGGCCAGTGGCGTGCGGCGGGTGCTGGCTTTGAGCACCGACAAGGCCGTCAACCCGGTCAATCTTTATGGGGCCACCAAGCTCTGCGCGGAAAAATTGTTTGTGCAGAGCAACGCCTACGCTGGCGGAACCGGCACGCGTTTCAGTTGCGTGCGGTATGGCAACGTGGTAGGGAGCAGGGGGAGCGTCATTCCCTTGTTCGCCAAGCAGCGGTCCACCGGCAAGTTGACGGTCACCGATCCTCGAATGACCCGCTTCTGGATTACGCTCGAACAAGGGGTCGAGTTCGTGACCGACTGCATTGAGCAGATGCAGGGAGGAGAGGTGTTTGTGCCTAAGATTCCCAGCATGAACATCATGGATCTGGCCAAGGCTCTTGCTCCCGCCTGCAAAGTGGAGAACGTCGGAATCCGGCCCGGTGAGAAACTGCATGAAGTGCTGCTTTCCGAAGATGAAGCCCGTCAGGCCGTGGAGCTGGACAACCGGTTTGTCATCCAGCCTGCCCATCCTTGGTGGAGCGGCGGCCGCGTTGAGAAAATGGGGAAGCCGCTTCCGGACGGCTTCCGTTACACCAGCGACAACAACACGCAGTGGCTCACCGTGGAGCAACTTTCGGAGCTGATCAAGGAATTCGTTTGACTATTCAGAGTTTTTGTCGCTGCCCTGTTGATGTTCGTGGGCAATGGCTGACACTTGAGGGGTTGAGAAAGCGCATCCATGCACGTGCAGGTGACTGAAATCTCTCAGCACCGCGGAGCCGTTTCTTGGCTCAGGGCGTTCGTGACGCATCGGCCTGGCCTGGGAATTGTCGGCGCGGTCGCGATCCTCCCCTGGTTCGTTATGATCGGGATTTGTCCCGGTGGCCTCTTCGCGAGCATCGTCGCGATGGTCGTGGGTATCCTGATGTTTGGACTGGGAGAAGCGTGGGTCCGCGCTTTCGTGCCAGAGGATGCGCGCGTCGGCGAATTGCATCTGCTATCTCTTCCACTTGGATTTATCACCGCCGGCGCCGCGTGGCAAATCGCCGCGCATCTTGGTGTACCGTTGCGAGCCGTTGGAATAGGCTTGGGGTTGCCGGCGATTTGGGGGCTCGCCAAATCCATGCGCGGCATGAGGGACGCCATGCAACGTGGTGTGGAGTATGGTTGGATTTATGCCTTGCTTTCGATTCTGGTCGGGTTGGTATATTTCCTGCCGGTGGCGCTGGTCAACGGCGCTCTCACTAAGGAGCAGGGTTATTCCTGGGTTTCCGTTGACACTTGTTTTCATCATGCCATTGCCGGTCAGATTGCTGATGAAACGGCTCCTGTTTTGACGCCAGGCATTGCGACAGTTCCGTTGAGATATCACATGGGCCGTCATGCAATCGCGGCAGCCATCCACAAGGCCTTCGGAACGAATGTTGCGGACGCCCTGCTTCGCATTACGAGGGCATTGAGTTTCCTGGCGCTCCTCATGGCTGTGATTGCTCTCGCCAGGCTGTCGTCCCTGGGCACTGGACAAAGTGGCCTGGCGGGAATTGCCGCCATCTTTTTCTTGTTTTTCCTTCCAGGTATGCAGAAACTGGTCAGCGACCTCCATTGGCCGCTGGCCCTGGCGTGGAGACAAGGATTGCTGGAACCCGGTCCGCAAATGATCAATTGGGATCGCCATCTAGTTCACCTTTATGTCGATGGCTCCTGCGTCGCGGCTCTGATCGTGATTATGGTGGTCGCTGCGCTCACACAGGCAACCGCCGAAGGTGTTTCGAAGCGGCAAATGCCTTGGGCCCCCATGGTGGCCACCTGCCTGGGCGTCTGCATGAACGGCGTTGTCGCTGCCGCGTGTTTCGCGGTCGTGACCGGGGTGGCGCTGCTCAATCACTGGCGAAGCCTGCGTGTTTATCCCGTTCTGATTGCCTTCGGCGCGACATTCAGCGGGGTCATGATTCTGGCGGGTTATTACACTAAATTGGGGACGCCCGTCGCTTCCAATGCCTCCGGATTGAGCATTGCCGACGCGTCCCAGTGGGCTGCGCGTATTGCTTGGACAACAGTTGGCATGCTGACCATCATCGCCAGCGCGAAAGTGCTGTGCAGCCTGCTCTTGCTGCAGGGATCGAAAGCCACGAAACAAACTCTGGTCTTGTTCACTTTGGCGCTGTTGGGGATTTTTGTGTCAGCCGTATTGCAGGGTTATCCTCTGTGGTTTCTCGGACCATTGCTCTCCGTGTACGCCGGCGCGGGTTTCGCGTTCCTATGGAGCAATCAGAGGATGGAGAAGTCTGACCTGATGCGGCGTTTGCAAACGTGGCGGCCGTGGCTGCGATGGTATGGAATCGGTTTTTTATTATGCGCCTTTAGTGCCGCGATGCTCATCGCCTATTTGAGCCCCCTGAAGCCTTTGAACCGCGAGGCAGACCATTCCCCCTTGGCAAATGCAGTCCGGACGCACTTCGCGGTCGTGGTGGCTGTCGTTGCCATAATTATGTGGGGACTGGCGCGAATCACTCTGTTGGCAGGCCTGCGCACGCGACGGGTCGTGCTCCGCTCCGCAGCAGTAGCCGCGATTGTTCTTGGTCTGCTGGGTTTTTTGCGAGTCCATTACAATTATGGATGGGATGGAATTCGTCAAGCGGTCGTCGTGGACCCCGCACGCACCCAAAGTTTGCTGGCCATCAAAGAGTTGACTCCAATAAACGCTTTGTTGGTGACGACACACCACCGTATTTCAGAGCAGCGTCGGGCGAATCGAGCCTATTCCTATTCCGCCGCCTCGCAACGTCAAATGCTGCTGGAAGGCTGGGAGTATTCCGAACCCGAAGAGAACGTCCTAGAACAGTTAAAAAAGGACAATCAAACTTTATTTGAGACCCGTGATGATGCCTCAGCGCAGGAGATCGTGCGCCGGTATGGAGTGACCCATATCCTGCTTGAGCCAAATGAAAAGCTTGGTTTTGACGTGGACAAAGTCTCCTGGTTGCGACGCATTCCTATGCTCGGTTCGATGACGTTGTATGCGGTCGTGAATCCCACTTCTGGGACAATTACCCATCATCGCGAGGCAAGAGAAAACGCACAGGAATAGCATCGTGACGGCCTCATGAACATCGTGCGCGACCGTGCCGGGGGGATGACCGATGATGACGCAAATTTGGCTTTGATCAAGGTTTTTGTTTGAGCGTTCTCCAAAGTAGATTGGCCTGCGAGGGAGGGACGCCAGTGCGGCAGCAGATGCTTCCGTACGGCCGTCAATCCATTGATGAGGCGGATATCGCGGCGGTTACCGCAGTACTGCGTTCCGATTGGCTCACGACCGGTCCGATGGTGGCGGAGTACGAACGGGCCTTCGCAATCGCCGTTGCCGCCGAACAGGCCGTCGCTCTCAGCAGCGGCACCGCAGCGCTCCACGCTTGCATGTTCGCGCTAGGGATCAGCGTCGGGGACGAGGTGCTCGTCTCCGCGATGACGTTCGCCGCATCGGCCAATTGCGTGGCCTACCAAGGGGGCACCCCCGTCTTTGTTGATGTCGAACCCGATACGTTGCTCATCAGCCCAACCGCAGTCGAGGCCCGAATCACACCCCAAACTCGTGCGATTGTGGCGGTCGATTTTGCCGGCCAACCCTGTGATTATGGGCGGCTGCGGGCGATTGCCCAGCGGCACGGCCTGCCCCTGGTGGCGGACGGCTGTCATGCGCTCGGAGCAAAGCAAGGAAGCAAACCGGTCGGAATTCTGGCCGACTTGACCGCATTCAGCACGCATCCTGTGAAGCACATCACGACCGGCGAGGGTGGAGTCGTCACGACGAACAATGCAGAATTGGCCCAGCGAATGCGGCACTTCCGCAACCACGGCATCACGACCGACCATCGCCAGCGCGAACAATTGGGCTCCTGGGTCTACGAGATGGTCGAACTGGGTTACAACTATCGCATCACGGATTTTCAATCTGCTCTGGGCATCTCGCAACTCAAGAAACTGGCCGGCTGGATTGAGTGCCGGCAAAAAATCGCCCGCGAATACGATGCGGCGTTTGGCGAGTCGGATTTGGTGAGTCCGCTGACGGTCCGTCCGGATGCAAACCATGCCTATCATTTGTACGTCGTGCGGCTCAATCTGGAAAACTTGAGAGCTGACCGGCGTAAGATTTTCGCGGCGCTGCGTGCCGAAGGGATCGGGGTGAACGTGCATTATTTGCCCGTGCATCTGCATCCGTATTACCGCTGCCGCTTTGACACGCAGCCCGGCCTCTGCCCGGCGGCCGAAGCGGCATACGAGCGAATCATTTCGCTCCCCATATTTCCTGCGATGAATCAAGCGGATATCGAAGACGTGATCACCGCGGTGCGGAAAGTCACTGAGGCGTTTCGCGCATGAAGACGGTGGCCATCATTCAGGCCCGGCTCGGCAGCAGCCGTTTGCCGCGCAAAGTGCTCGCGGATCTAGCCGGAGAACCGATGTTGGCCCGCGTTGTCGATAGGACGCGAAGAGCCGCCGCGCTGGATGAGGTGATGGTGGCGACCACCACAGAACCGGCCGACGATGAACTTGTCAAACTCTGTCAGCAACGCGCCTGGCCGTTCTATCGCGGCAGCCAGGAAGACGTCTTGGATCGCTATTACCAAGCGGCCTGTCAAGCTGCTGCGGAGATTGTCGTGCGAATCACTTCTGATTGTCCGTTCATCGATCCAGGCATCGTTGGCCGCTTGTTAGAGACGTTCTCTTGCCGTGGGACGCCGCTGGATTACTTATCGAATACGATTCCTCCGCGGACGTTCCCTCGCGGTCTAGACGCCGAGGTGATGAGCATCGAAGCTTTGGAGCGGGCGTGGCGCGAATCCCGTGAATCGGCCTCGCGCGAGCATGTAACGATGTACGTCTATCGACATCCTGAGAAGTTCCACATCGACAGCTTCCAAAACGACCGCGATCTTTCCGGATTGCGCTGGACGGTGGATACTCCGGAAGACCTGGAATTTGCCCGCACGATCTACAATTCTTTCGGGCACGATCGGTTCAGTTGGCTCGACGTGCTTGAGGTGCTCTCAGTCCATCCCGAATGGACGGAAATCAACAGCCATGTCTTGCAGAAGCCGGTGTGACGCATCTGAGCAGTTTTTGTTTGATAAGCAAACGGTATGAGCAGGTGGCCTTTATGTTTCGATCCAGGAGTAACCGCCGATTAGCGATTTGGGCACGCTCTTGATTCGCGCAGATGCCAACGGCGAGATCGGCACGGGCCACGTGATGCGTTGCTTGGCCTTGGCACAAGCTTGGCAGGATAAGGGAGGAAATGCGCATTTCAGGAGCGCCGAACTTCCCAGCCGACTCGCCGAGAAACTCCTTGACCAGCAGATGGAAACTATGTCGTTGACGGTCTCTCCTGGCGGCAACGAAGACGCAGAGCAAATGTCGGAATTGGCGGATCGTATTCAAGCAGAGTGGATCATCTGCGACGGGTATCAGTTTGGACGCGAATACCAACGCTTGCTGCAATCGTCAGGCAGGCGGCTGATGGTGATCGACGATTTTGGAACCATCGGCCATTACGCGGCCGATCTGATTTTAGATCAGAATTTAGGATCCGCGCCGAATGACTATTCTGACCACGAGCCAGGTGCGCGATTATTCCTTGGACCGCGCTTTGCGCTCTTGCGGCGAGAGTTCAGCAGGCTCCATGACCGCGCGCGATTTGCGCCGTCCATTGCACGGAAAGTGCTCGTGACTCTAGGCGGCGCGGATGCTCCCAACGTGACAGCCAAAGTGATGAGGGCGTTGGCCTCCGTCCGTGTCGAGGAGATGTCCGTCCGCGTCGTCATCGGTCTGAGCAATCCGCATCACAGTGCGTTGGTGGCGTTGGCCGCCGAAGTTCCGTATGCAATCGAGTTGATCTCCGATACGGACCGGATGCACGAAATCATGGCCTGGGCCGATCTGGCAATCACCGCCGGCGGCAGCACCTGTTGGGAGTTGTGCCGCCTGGGCGTACCGCAATTGGTGCTAATTCTAGCCGACAACCAGCAGCGCATCGCCGGCGGATTAGCGGTGGAAGCGCAGCAGGTGAATCTCGGTTGGTTCGACCAGTGCTCCGAGGCCACCATCGCCTGTGCGGCTGAGGAAGTCATGTGCGATTTTCCCAGGCGCAAAGCGATGACGAAAAAAATTCGGTCGCTCGTCGATGGACAGGGTGCAAAGCGAATGGTTGAGGCAATGTGCGCGAACAGGGAGCAAGCAGATGCGGATTCTGTTTCTTGGCAATAATTGGGTTGCCTGGAAGATCGCTGCCTGGCTAAAGGAGCAGGGGGATGAAATCGCGGGGCTCGTGCTCCATTCTCCCGAGCGGCGCAAATATGGACAAGAGATTCTGGCGGCGGTAGGATTCGATACCGGCGCGGTGATTGACGGATCCCGATTGCACGAGGAGCAGGTTTTAGAGTTGATTCAGCGCTGCAACGCCGACATCGCACTGTCGGTTTTCTTTGGTTATATTCTCAAACCCAACCTGCTGCGGTTGTTTCCCCAAGGGGTCATCAACTTGCATCCGGCGTATTTGCCCTATAACCGGGGAGCCTATCCGAACGTCTGGAGCATTGTCGATCAAACACCCGCGGGTGTCACGATGCATTACGTAGACAACGGGGTGGACACGGGCGACATTATCAGCCAGCAGCGCCTGCCCGTTGAGCCCACGGACACGGGCGGTTCGCTCTACTCCAAATTGGAACAGGCGTGCGTCGCCTTATTTAAGGACACTTGGCCGAGGGTGCGCAGCGGACAAGTCACGCGCCGGCCGCAATCGGCCGAAGGCACTGTACATCGCGTGCGGGACGTGGAGTTTCTCGACAAGATCGATCTGGAACAAACCTATACGGCCAGACAACTCATCGACATTCTTCGCGCTCGGACCTTTTCTCCCTATCCGGGCGCTTATTTTGAAGTGGACGGACGCCGGATTTACGTTCGTCTTGAATTAAGCGAGCAATAGCACGTGAAGCAAACTCTCATATCATTCAGCCCAGCGGACAGGCTGTCGCTATTGTAGAGCGACAACTTCAGGAGTCTCACGTTGTGAATTTCAATATTGCCGGTCGAGCCATCGGTCCGGGTGAGCCGTCGTACATCGTTGCCGAAGTATCTGCCAATCACGGCCAGAATTTCGATGAGGCGGTGCGAATCATCCAGGCTGCCCATCAGAGCGGCGCGGATGCCGTCAAGCTGCAAACTTACACGCCCGATACGCTGACTATTCAATGCGACCGGGATGAATTCCTGATTCGCGGCGGGACGCTCTGGGATGGGCGAACGCTGTATGAACTCTATGGCGAGGCGTACACACCCTGGGAATGGCAGCCGAAACTAATGCGAGTGGCCGCGGATCTGGGGATGCCGCTCTTCTCGACGCCGTTTGATCCGACGGCGGTCGATTTTCTGGAAGCGATGAGTGTACCAGCTCACAAAATTGCCTCCTTTGAGATTGTCGATCTGCCACTCATCGAGAAGATTGCCGCCACCGGCAAGCCGATCATCATGTCCACTGGTATGGCCACGCTGAGGGAAATCGAAGAGGCGGTCGCCGCCATTCGTGGACAGGGCAATCACCAGATTGTCCTGCTGAAATGCACGAGCCAATACCCTGCTAGCCCGACCGACATGCACCTGCGGACGATTCCCCATCTGGCCGAGAGATTCAAGGTTCCAGTGGGGCTTTCGGACCACACGATGGGTGTGGCCGTGCCAGTGGCCGCGGCGGCGCTCGGGGCCTGCATGATCGAAAAGCATTTCACGCTGTCGCGCAACGTACCCGGGCCGGACAGTGCTTTCTCGCTGGAGCCGCACGAATTTGCCGAGCTGGTGCGGGCGGTTCGATTCGCAGAGCAATCGCTTGGCGAAGAATATTATGGACCGACAGCCAATGAACGAAGCAGTCTCCGATTTCGCCGTTCTCTCTACGTGGTCAAAGACATTCAAGCCGGTGAACCATTTACGCCGGACAATGTAAGGAGTATTCGCCCTTCGGATGGACTGCCTCCTAAGCACCTACCACAAGTCTTGGGGCGGATGGCTCGCCAGACTCTGACCCGAGGGACTCCGCTAACGTGGGAACAGATTGCATAAGTGGCTGTCAGCTTTCAGCCGTCAGCCAGACGGAAATCATTGAACAGTGACTGCCGGAAAACTGAGCGTTGAAAATTGACAGCCGATAGTTGACAGCTCAAAACAATGACTCGTCTTCTGCATCTCGTATTCGTTGAAGCAGCCGAACCGTGGAAGCGGTTTTCGGAGAGTCTGCGGCAGGATGCGGCGGAAGTGATCCCCGCCACATTTGACGTCGGACTGGCCAATCGTTGGGCGTGCGAAGGTCGCCGCCATTGCAATTTATGGCAATATCTCGATGCCGCCGATCATGCGGCAATCGGTGAGCTGTCGACTCAACTTGCGGAAACGTGGTGCCAGCCGTTCGTCAAGAGTTTGTGCCACGGAGAGCTTCACCCCGTGGAATTGTCTTGGCGAGATATGATTCCCGTATTCGCCTGGGCGGCCACCATGCAACGCGCCATTACTCGCGCACTCAGAGAGTTTCGCCCCGCACAACTTACGCTTTGGAGCAATCTGAATCGTGCCCTGGCTGGTTACATCAATGCCGACAACGACATAGCCGCCGCGGTCTTTTTGCACGCGGCGCAGCGAGCAGGCGTCAAAACAACAAGGCTTCCCGTCAATGCCATCGCGCCGTATAGGGAGTCAAGCAGCGTGGCTCGCGGCAGCGGCAACAGCCAGCTGTTGAATCGCGATTTGTCCGACCGCGATTTTTTTGCTGGAGCGCTCAACTCAGACAGGTCCCAGACCGTTTGTCTCCAAGTCTGCAATCACACGGATTACCAACTCCAACTTTCGTTGCGTGAAGAACTTGATCGCCGCGGCATCTGTGTAATTTCAGCCATATACGGCGGTGGCGGAATGCCTGATCCTGTAGCCGGGAGGCTGAGACTGGAACCGTTTCTGGACTTACCCTGGTCTAATGAGGCCCTGCGGCAACAGGTGACCATTGCCTGGGATGCATTTGTACGCCAGCAGCCGGCCTTTACAGGTCTGGGGGCGGAATTGCTTGGCAACCCGTTGCTGAATTTCCAGTTTCGCCAGTATTTCGATAATCTGCTGGAAGGGGCGCGATGGTTTGAGGCGGTCGGGCAGTTGGCGGATTTGATTCAGCCTGAAATGTGCCTCACTGGGTTCGATGTGATTGGCCTACGGCGGTGTGCTTATGAGGCGCTGCGGCAGAGGGGAATACCCACGGTGCAATACCAACACGGCCTAATTTGCGACTTTGAGTTGCACGATTTTCGCAGCGATTACCTGTTGGTGCCCGGTGAACTGCACAAGCGGGAACACGTCAAACGGGGACGCCCTGCGGAAAGAATTATCGTGGTCGGTGATCCGGCAGTGACGCCCGCCATGGTAACTCCCTCAGCAAAACTCAATGGGTCTGTGTCTTCCGTCTCTTCCCCGCCGGCGAAAATACTGGCGATTACGGCCACCATTGTTTTCGGCAGTCGGCACGTCAATTACGACGGCCACCGTCATGCACAAGCCTGGATGACGCTCGCCGCGGCGGTGGCAGGGCGTCCCGGGGCAAAATTGCTGATCAAGCCGCATCCGCGGTACGACGATTTCACCTTGTATCATGATTTGGCCGCAACCGGACATGTTCAGATTGTCGATCGCCACCGGAGCCTGAATACTTGTCTCGCCGAGGCCGATCTCGTGGTCCTGGTTAATGCGACCACGTCCGCGGTGATCCATGCGATGGCCGATCAGAAACCGGTGGTAGCTATCCTGAATGCGGAAGCAGTGCCGAGCAGCGATGCTAACGCCAATCTCCTGCGCACCTCTGGCATGACGATCGTTTCGGATCTGACGGAACTTGCCGTGGGGATTGACCGGCTGCTTGATGATGCTTCCGCGCGGCAGGAAGCCCTTGATCGCCAAAATGAGTTTCTAAGCAAGTTTGTGGCGTTTCGCGCGGCGGATGCATTGGGTCAGATGGCCGATTTCATGAACAGTTTAATCAAATCTGGGCAGGTGCATAGAAAGATGGCAAATGAGGAGGCGCTGCTGGCATGGCAATACATTGCCAACAACGAGACGTCGAAATTGACCGCGGGTGCGGAAGCCGTAGCCAGCGCGTCGCATAATGGCACTGACATACGAGCGGCACTGGCCCGGCGGATTGCCTCGTGGATGGCGCTTTGGTCTTGGCAGTATATACATCGGCTGCGCGACGAGAATGCCCTGCTCCGCGGCGTACAGATGGTTGGGTCCGCGCTCGCCTTGGATTGGACTGCACGGCGGCGCTTGGAGGGAGCCGCTTGTCGCGCTGAGGCTTTGCGTTGCGAGGCTCAGGGGGATATTTCGGGAATGCGCCGTCATGCCTGGAGCGCCCTGGTCCGCCAGAATCCGTTTACAACAAATCGCGATCTATCACGGATGATGATCGCCTCATTGCTAGGACCAACGCCTAAGTCCGTCCTGAAAAAGTTGAAATCATGGTGGACCGCTTCGAGGGGATAGGCCACCACAGAAAAGCCTGAAACAAGTAATTCTATCGTGATCCTATCAGCACTTCCTCCGCTCGCTAGCTTTGAAGCGGCACTGGCCGACTTTCAGCGGCGCTGGCCAGGGGACGGCTACTTTGACGCCCGACCGCGATTTGCGGCGACATATGAGCTGCTCCGTCGCTTTGCCGTGCCCGGGAACATTCTCGATGTCGGCGGCTGGCCGGGAAATTTTGGTTGCTCGCTGGCGCTCATGCAGCAGGATATCCTGCTGTTGGACAAAGATCTGGGCCGGCCGACGAAGAAAACGTTAGACGAAAAGACTGGAAGCTATTCGCTCGCCGGTGGCAGCACTTTGTTGGAGAAATGTCAGCAGTGCGGCGTGCGCACCCTCTCGTGTGACATCGAACGAGAATCTATCCCACTGGCCGATCAATCCATCGACAACATCGTCTTTACCGAGGTGATTGAGCATCTCCGCAATAATCCACTGCACGCGCTGCGGGAGCTGCATCGCATCTTGAAGCCTAATGGCCGGATCGTCATCACCACGCCCAATCTACTGTCGCTGCGCAATCGTGTCAGCTTCCTGTTCGGTTCTACGAAATACGATACGCTGGCTATGCCGTTTGATGCGATCGCGGCCGAGGAACAATTTGGCCACGGCGGTCATTTCCGCGTCTTCTCGATGCTGGAATCGATCGATCTTCTCTCGCGCACCGGTTTTCGCGTGTTGCATCACAGTTATCGGCAGATTCAGCCAGAGAACGGCGCGCCCCACGGCTTTTCCTTCTACCGCGCGCGGATGGGGGTTTACGAGTGGTTGGTGCGCGTCATCCGCCCGCTGGGCAACACCCTCTGTCTGGTCGCCACCCGCGACCAATAGCAGAAGCGGTTTGTCGGAATACACGCCATGAAACAGAAGTTGGTTGATTCGATCCGCCGCACCTGCCGGAGCTACCCGATCGAAAACATGCTGCAAGGGATGCTCGGCTTCATTCACAAGCTCAATCCGGCGCTGGGCGAGGCCGAAGTCTCTGCCTATGGCGTCACGTTTGACCAGTTGCGTTCCGATCGGCTTCCCGATCTGCTGGACGAACTACCGACTGAAACCACCCGCGCGGAACGGCGTTTTTTGCATTTTTTCTTCAGCCGGCTCTGGAGCGGCCGGGATCATGTGTTGGAGGTCGGGCCATTCCTGGGAGGCACGACGCGGGCGATGGCCCTGGGGATGCTTGAGAACCCCCACCGCTCTCCTGAGAGTCGCCTGGCAACGTATGACCGGTTCAGGCATTACTACAGCCCGGACGCACTTTCTAACACGCTAAAACCGCTCGTGGACCGGCGGGTTCTGACCGCGGAAGACGTGGCGACGCTCGGCGAGTCGGCCAGTTTTCTGGAAATTTTCCGCCGCCTGCATGGCAAGCACGAATATTTCAAGCTGATTGAGGTGATGTGTGAAAGCCTTCCTGCGACGCTGCAGGAGGCAGCCAAACCCGGATCTTGGATGAAACTGAACACTGAGAGAAACTACAGTGCCGTGTTTGTCGATGGCTGCAAGAGCTGGTACGCCACCAAGTATTTCTTGCAGCAGCTTGCTTGCGTGACGAACGAGGGCTCCGCGTTTCTGTTCCAGGATTACGAGCATTACACCTGTTTTTGGATTCCGGCGGCCGTCTATCTGCTGGCCGATTACTTCGAGCCTCAGATGCATGTCGACACGACGTATGTTTATACTCTAAAAAAACCGCTCATCATGGATGTGATCGACGAGCGGATGCCGGACGAACCGAGCCAGGTCGGCGCCGGACGGTTCCGAGAGATGTTCACGGAATTGACGCGACAGGCCCAACAGCGCCGCGACGGCAATTGCGAAGTGGCCCATGCCCTGCACCTGGCCGCCGCGCTGGCGTACCTTGGCGACCTGGACGCTGCCAGGAACACGATTCAAGACATCGCCAAAATTCCCGCGGCGACTCATTATCGCCGGCAGATTCGCCAAGCGCGGATCAGCCCCACGTATCTCCCCGATGGCCAGCAGATCAGGCTCTGAATTTACAACAAGTTTCGATTGCGTTGCACCGTTGGTAATGGGTAATACTTATCACGAAGTTCTTGTTTCCACCGAATACGGCGGCGCAGCGGAGATTCTGGTCCGTTTGGCGACCCACCTCCACAGCGAACAGGGTGAGCGAACCACGGTCTGGATACCCGGTCCTGGCCGTGCGTGGGACAAGGTGACCAGGCTGGGTCTGCCAATCCGGCCTTACAATGCACAGCGACTGATGTCCCGGTCGCGTTTCACGTCCGGACTGGCCAATTTGCGCCTCGGGCTTCAGTTGCGCAAACAGCGGCCCGGACTGATCCATGTCAACGACCCGTTCTTTTACGCGGCCTTACGGCACGGACTGAACTTGGCGGGTATGAAAACGGTCGTGCATGTTCAGATCGAGCATAATCTAGAAGGATTGCGATGGGCGTTTCGCCACCCTCCCGATTTGATCATCGCTTGCGCGGCGTTTCTGGAAGATCATGTGCGGCAGACTCTGCCTGTCGAGTTGCGCGAGCGTCAGCGAATCGCCGTGGTGCCAAACTCCGTCGATATTGTCCGTTTCCAACCTGGTGACAAGCTGGCGGCCAAGCAGAAACTCGGCACGCCATTGGACCGGCCCCTGGTCTTGATGCTGGCCAATCTAGCGGAACATAAAGGGCAGGAGACAACGATCCGCGCCGTAGCCGAACTGAAAACTCGGGGAACCCCGGTCTCCGCCTGGCTGGCTGGCGTCGAGCGGGAGCCGGGAAGCCGCTACCAGGCCAAACTGGAAGCCCTGATCGACTCGCTCGACCTCAAACAGGATGTCCGCCTGCTAGGTTTTCGCGACGACGCGCCCCTTTTGTTGCAGGCGGCCGACGTGATGTTGCTCCCTTCGACGAAAGAAGGTCTGCCGTTAACCATTGTCGAAGCCCAGGCCGCAAAGATCCCGGTGATTGCCTCGCCAACGGCCGGCGTGCCGGAGGTGATTGAAGAAGGGGTAACGGGTTTTCTGGTGGCGGCCGATGACGTGCGGAGCTATGCCAACCGGATCGAACAGGTTGTGAAAGAGCCGACCCGTTTGCAGTCCTTATTGGAAAACGCATATCGCCAAGCGACCACGAAGTATAATTGGGAAGAATGTCGCGACCAGATGTGCGAACTTTATCGACAACTTCTTGGTCCAAACGCGGCATCGAGCAACGGCCGATGAATAGCAGCAGTAATTCTGAGCAGATCGCGTCGGAAGCCGGAATCCAGTCGGCTTATTCCGATGCGAAGACCGCCAAGCAATATGTTGAGACCCGTTTTACCGACGAACTCAACAGTCTGCTGCACGATCGGCAAGTGGCGGTTATCAATCGCGCGATTGCGCACGCCCAGCCGCGGCGCGTGTTGGAAATCGCCTGCGGGCCGGGTCGGTTGACACGAGACATCCGGCCTGCGTCGCAGTTAAGCTGCCTGGAATTCAATACGGAAATGCTGCGAATCGCTCGCCAGGCGTGTTCACCGGAGATCAGCTGGGTTCGCGGCAACGCGTTTCAATTGCCGTTGGCCGATCGGTTTGACATGGTCTATTCGTTCCGCTTCATCCGGCATTTCCATCGGGTGGACCGTGATCGACTGCACGCGGAGATTCACCGCGTCCTGAATCCCGGCGGACTGCTGGTGTTCGACACGGTCAACGCGGTCGTGTCACGGCCGCTGCGCGAGGCGAACCCTGGAGCTTACAAGATTTACGACAAGCTCTACGACAGCCAACAGGCGGTGTGTGATGAAATGCGAGCGGTTGGCTTTACGGTGGAATCTTTCGAGCCGGTTCAGCGCTGGCTCGGGCCCCAGTATCAGGCCCAGGTTTTGCTCGGCCCCCGCAACCGGTGGCTCTGCCGGACGGTCATCCGCACTTTGGAAAGGCTGCGCCGCGGCCCGGCCCTGGAATGGATCGTCACGTGCCGCCGCGCATAGTCTATTGGTCCCATTCGTTTGAATTCGAGATGGAGGCAGTCGCCGCGGAAGTTGCCTGCCTCCGCCGCGCCTTTCCAGGGAGCGTTACCTGGGGGCTCAGCGATCGCCGGCTCGGTTTGCTTTCTTGGAAACGCGGGTTTAGCCTGCACCCTCGATTGCACTTGTTATTTCGTGGTACGACCTGGTTCATGCAGCGCGCATTTGACGTCAATCATCTTTTTGGCGGATTGGGAGACTGGTTTCACTTGACGGCGGTGAAGAAACATCCGACGGTGTTTACCATGGTCGCGACGGAACCCGTCTGCGACATCCGGCTGTTACAGAAGGTGGACCGATTCATCGCGGAATGGCCTGCGGCCCGAGATGATTTGCAGCGCGCGGGTGTCGATGCGCAGAAAATCGACTTGATTTTTCCGCCTGTCGAGCTTGGTCGCTTTCGACCTGCGGATGCTCCGGCAGGGCCATTCACTGTACTCTTCGCATCCAGCCCGGAAATTTCGGAGTGGCTCAGTTCCCGCGGCGTGGACCTTTTGCTGGATGCCGCCCGAGAGCGCCCGCAGATGCGGTTCCGACTGATCTGGCGGCCGTGGGGTGAGGGGCTTCCCCGCGTACAAGAGTGGATTCGTCAGCGCGAACTGTCGAACGTTGAAGTGATCGTCGGCCGATTTGCCGACATGGCGGTCCAGTATCAGAATGCTCACGTGACCGTGGCCCCCTTTACCCGACCGGAGCATTGCAAGCCCGCGCCGAATTCACTGGTGGAAAGCTTGGCCTGCGGCCGGCCCGTCGTGGTGACCGAGAAAGTGGGCTTGGCCGATCTGATCCGCGATGAGCGCGTGGGGCTCGTTTGTCCAGAAACAGCCGCCGGACTGGCGGAAAGCCTCGACGCGATCGAAGGCTCCTGGCAGGCGTTTTCGGCGCGGGCTCGCGCTATCGCGGAAAAATGGTTTGACGCGGATCAGTTCGTCCGTTCTTACGCCCGGATCTATTCGGAGTTGACATGACGGAGCCTCTTCGCGAAATTGTTGCGTCCGGGTGTTGTATGTCGATTGCCGGCACTGCTGGGCAAGCCAGCAATAGTACATCTCCATGCAGCATGCTATTAGCTGTTTCCCAACCAATGCGGTTGTTGCCTGTTATTCGTATATTCCTGCGAGCTTCTCTAGCGTGATTCAATTCAAAAACCCATCGCCGCGGCTCCTGGTGGTCGGCGACTTGATGCTGGACCATTACCTCTGGGGGGCGTGTCACCGCATCAACCCTGAAGCGCCGGTCCCAGTGATCGACGTCGCGCGCGAGGACGTTCGCCTGGGCGGGGCCGGCAATGTGGCCAACAACCTCAAGGCGCTAGGCGCACAGGTCGAAATAGCTTCCGTGCTTGGAGACGATGTCAGCGGCCGGGAAGTGCTGGCCCTGCTCAGCCAATCGGGCGTGGCTGCGGATGCGGTGGTCGTCGAGGCCCATCGTCAGACCTCGCGAAAATCGCGCGTGATCGCCACGCAGCAACAGGTTGTGCGGTTCGACCAGGAGACACGGACGCCCATTTCAGCGAACTCTCAAACCACGCTCGTGGCCATCGTCGCCCAGCGGTTGGCCGGCTATGACGCGATCCTCCTCTCCGATTACGACAAAGGCGTCCTTACCCCGCGGCTGACGCAGCAGATCATCGCGCTGGCTACGGATAAGAAAATCCCGCTGCTGGTCGATCCTAAGGGTCGGGATTTCGCCAAGTATCGCGGAGCCACGATCATTACGCCCAACCGCAAAGAAGCCGAGCAATTCGCGGGCATCGAAATCTTGGATGAGGATTCCTTGCGCCGCGTCGGTGCGACGTTGCAACAAACGCTCGGCATCCAGTATGCGCTGATCACGCTGTCGCAAGAAGGGATGGCGCTGTTTGACCGGGAAATGACCCGCATTCCAGCGATGGCCCGCGAGGTGTTCGATGTGACCGGCGCCGGCGACACCGTTTTGGCCACACTCGGTTTCGGATTGGCAGCCGGTCTGGATATGTCTGACGCAGCCCACTTAGCGAATACCGCGGCGGCCATTGTCGTCGGCAAGGTGGGGAGCGCCACCGCCACGCTCAGTGAAATCGCCCAATTCGGCGACGGCCTAGCCCCGGCCGATTCCAGGCAGGCGGTCAAGTCCTGGGACGACATCAAAGAGACCTTGCTCCACCTCCGCAGCCAAGGCAAGACCATCGTCTTCACCAATGGCTGCTACGACCTGTTGCATCGCGGACACGTCGAACATCTGCGGGCATCGCGGGCCTGCGGCGACGTATTGATCGTCGGGCTGAATTCCGATGACAGCGTCCGCCGCCTCAAGGGCCCGGAACGGCCAGTTGTGAAAGAGCAGGATCGGGCGCATCTGCTTTCAGCCCTGCGATTTGTCGATTACGTCGTCATCTTCAACGAAGACACCCCTTATGATCTGATCAAACTGATCCGGCCGGATATCCTTACCAAGAGCGGCGATTACACCGGCAAGGAAGTCGTGGGGGCCGACCTGGTGAAAGAGGTCCGTCTTTCGCCGTTTATTGAGGGGCATTCCACCACCGGCACGCTACAGCGAATGAAATGACGAATTGCCACTTCACTCACTCGCTCCGTGATTTCCTCGCAACCAGGTAGCACGATCGCTCACCGCGACGATACGAAATCGCTGGAATCTCACAAGATTCCGACTTTCAAGAATCGGTTGATCAAGGCCTACGATTTCCTGGCCTACGTCGTCAATCGCCAGGCGATGAACCTGCGGACCTGGGTCGCTCGCGCGCGGAAATCGCGGCGGTTATCGGGTGAAGTCCGCAGCATCCTGGTCGTCCGTTTGGCCAGTTTGGGTGATGTCGTGCGAAGTACGGCCGTGCTGGAGTCGCTCAAACAGCACCATCCTGAGGCGATGATCGACTTCCTCACCGCGGATGGAATGCGGCCGGTGCTGGAGAACAACCCGCGCCTGCGCCGTGTTTATGGTCTGAGCGAATTGGACCGCATTGGATGCTACGACTGGATGATCAACTTGCAGGTGTCCGATCCGCCGGAGTCTTTTCTGCGATCTTCCGGACGGACGTATGACGATGTGCTTCGACACCTTTCGTCCCGCGTCGGCAGCCGCTTTATATCCGGCCGGCACGTTTACAACCACGAAATGGTTCCATCGCACACCGATATTTTGTCTTGCCGGACCGAGATGGAAGAGTTGTTTCGCGTTGCATTGCTTCCGTATTGCGACGAAGTCGTCGACCAGACGCGGATTGACGTGCAGCGAGATCCGCAGGTTCTGAGCGAATTGGGAATCGCTTCCGGTACACCGTATGTCGCAATCTTCCTGGGCTCCGCGTCAACGGGTGGGCACGACGAGGGTTTTCGTACTTATTCGATGCGGTATCTGCGGCAACTTGTCGCGGCAATGGAAGCGGTCCATACCGTGGTGGTCTTCGGGACATCGGACGCCCGCACCGCGACGGAAAGGGAGGATTACTTGCGGCTGTTGGAAGCCCATCCGCGCGTGATTGACTTGGTTGACAAGACCGCATTGCCGCAGTTGTTCCAGGTCCTGGCCGCCGCCGACCTGGTAATCGCCAATGATTCCGGGCCGCTCCACATCGCGCTGTCGCTCCGCGTGCCAACGATTGGTCTGTTTGTCAACACGGCCCAATATCGCATTTCACCCGTGCTGCAAACCGACCGCTACATCTTGCTGAACAGCTTCGACCCGTGCTTTGCCTACAATTACCGCTGGAAGTTCCATTGCCAGGCGTGCGAAGACAAGCATTACCAGATGTACGGCTGCAATTTACGATCGTTCGATCAGAAGCTTGATCTGTTGGCGGTGGAAAAAGTCGTGGCCGCAGCGCAGGTGCTGCTGGGAGTGCAACGGTCGAGTGGACACAAGGCTCCGACCGATCAACCAGTTCCTCAGCAATGATCGACCAATCCTTGCAAGAACGAAGCCAGAAAATTCCCGCCATTGCTAAAATCATCGTCCGCGAACACGCCGGCATTGACCGCGTTGACGAACCAGTGCAGGTGAGCGTCCCGTTGACTGCGGGTGTTGTCGATGTCAAATCTCAATGGACATTGGTCGACGCCGATGGAAAATCCACGGCCTGTCAAACACAAGTCTTAGCCCGCTGGCCTGACGGAAGCATTCAGTGGTTGAACTGCGTGTTTTTAGCGACCGTGCCGGCGGATGCAATGGTTGTCTATCAATTGCAAACGAACGAGGCAACGGACAACGAAATATTATCATTAGCCATCAGGATCAGCGAACAGAAGGATGAAATCCTTGTCAATACCGGCAACACGCGATTTCAAATACCCAGAAGCGGAACCACGCTGATCTCAAGCATTACCTGTGGAGACAAATCATTTCTCACCCCGGAAGGCTTAAAGTTGCTTTATTCCGGGCCTCGCATCCGATACGAGGCGGCGACCCTTTCATGCGTTACGGTCGAAGAACATGGTCCTCTTCGTGCCCGAGTTCGTTGGACTGGTCGTTGCCGACGAAAGAGCGATTTGACCTTTCTGGCAAGAGCCAGCTTTTTTGGTGGTAACGGTTTGATGCGATTTGAACTGACACTACAGAATCCTGCCCGAGCGCTACATAGCGGAGGTTATTGGGATCTGGGTGACGCTGGATCAGTCCTCTTTCGTTACTTCACTCTATCGTTCAACTCGACACTGAATGAAGAGAATCGCCGCATTCATTGGATGGAACAACCGCTCGGGGTTATGCAGCAAAGCGATGGCGAAGAGTGGTCCATTTGCCAATACTCCAGTGGCGGTGATGCATGGCAGAGCAGGAACCATCTGAATCATCGTGGTGTAGTTCCGCTCGAATACAAAGGTTACCAAGTCGCAAATGGCAGCCAGACAATGAAAGGCTTGCGAACTACGCCTGTTATCTGCGTAAAACAGGAGGATCGCAGCATGGGCTGCGCGCCCTTGGAGTTCTGGCAAAAGTTTCCTACAACGGTCCATGTTGAAGAAAAAAAGTTTGATTGGAGGCCATTCCCTTTCTTAGGAAATGGTTGTCACGAATTGCAGGCCGGCGAGCAGAGTACACACGTTGCCTGGTTCGATTTCTCGATCAGCGACGCAGTCGATTCGTGCCAGCGACTGGCGGGGATGCATGTGCCGCTGGAGGTTCGCTGCTCATCCGAGTGGTATGCCCAAGCCGGCGTGGTCTCGCATCTGCCTGGGCCTAATGTCGCGCTGCGACCCGAGTTGACCACGCTGCTCAACGAAGCGATCACCGGTAAACGCAATTTCTTTCACAAGCGCGAAGTGGTTGACGAATACGGCTGGCGGAATTATGGCGACATGTGGGGGGATCACGAGGAGGTCCACTACCCTGGACCTCACAGGCCGATCATTTCGCATTACAACAATCAATTTGACCTGCTGCACGGGATGCTGGTGGAGTATCTGCGCAGCGGCGATCGACGCTGGTGGGAATTGGCGGACCCGTTGGCGCGGCATGTCATGGACATTGATATCTACCACACCACGCACGACCGGGCGGCCTATAACGGCGGACTGTTCTGGCCGACAACGCATTACTACGACGCCGGCACCTCGACGCACCGGTCCATGGCGCGGGCTATGAAAGACGTCGGCACAACCGGCGTCGGCGGCGGACCGGGCAGCGAGCACAATTTTGCCGATGGCCTGCTGCTTTATTACCACCTGACAGGTGACTCGCGGGCACGCGAATCGGTCCTCGGCCTGGCCGATTGGGTGATCGCGATGGATGACGGTAGTCAGCATCCGCTGGGGTTGCTCTCCGCAGCGCCGACCGGCACGGCCACCAGCACGTCGCTCCCCGACTACCACGGCCCAGGCCGCGGCCCGGCCAACTCATTACAAGTCTTGATGTGCGGGTATTGCGCCAGCGGCGCGACTCGCTATCTCGAGAAAGCCGAGGAGATCATCCGCCGCACGAGCCACCCTCGCGATGATCTGGCGGCTCTGCAACTGGACAACGCCGAACTGCGGTGGTCCTATCCGATGTGGCTCGAGGCCCTGGCGCGCTACGTTGATGTGGCGAGTTCTGTGGGTCGCGACGATTTCATGATCGAGTACGCCCGGCAGACAGTTCTGCATTATGCTCGCTGGATGGCCGCGCACGAGCGGAATTATCTCGACCAACCGGAGAAACTGCAATTTCCGACGGAAACGTGGGCTGCTCAGGACCTGCGCAAGGGGACGGCGCTCTTGATGGCCGCAGTTCTCGCGGACAACCCGGAGCGAGAGACCTTCCGCCGACGCGGATTGGAGATTCTGGATCGTGCCTGGCAACAGCTCACGTCCTTCTCGACGCGCGATTACACGCGTCCGCTGGCCATCGTCCTTGATCAGGGTTATCTCGAAGCCGGGCTGACGGTATTGTTAAAGCAAGCAGCCCCTCCCGTAGCTTCGGCTAACGGTCAGTTTGACCCTGGCCTGCCGATAACATTTATTCCGCAGAAGCAAGTCATCTGCCAGTCGCTTCGCTCGCCCATCGGCATCGCACGGATGCTCAGGCGGTTCGTCCGTCCCGCGGGTTGGGCCAACCTGGCCCGCCGTTCCTGGATCGCCCAACGGCTGCGGCGGTCACTGGGGCTCGTTGCATCGCAGGCGCGCTCAGAACGAGGAGAGTCCATGTGAGCGGCTTGTCATCCGACAACCGGCCGGTCATCTGCCAATTGGTGCATACGCTGAACGTCGGTGGGGCAGAGATTCTCGCCCGGCAATTCGCGCTACAGGCCGCGGACTCGTTTCGCTTCGTGTTTGCCTGCCTCGACGAGTGCGGGATGATCGGCGAGGAGCTTAAGGCGGCAGGATACCCGGTCGCGGTGCTGGGCCGGCGGCCCGGTTTCGATTTTGGCTGCGCCCGGCGGCTGGCCCGCTATTGTCGCGGGCAGAACGTGCGGCTGTTGCACGCTCATCAGTACGGACCGTTTTTCTACGCCTCGCTCGCCAGCCGGCTGGCTGGCCGGATCCCCGTGTTGTTCACCGAGCATGGCCGTGATCACCCTGATTACCCCAGGCGAAAACGAATCTGGGTGAATCGCTGGCTGCTGCGCCAACGCGATCGAGTGGTGGCTGTCGGCAAATATGTCCACGAGGCGCTAGTGGTCAACGAAGGGCTCCCGCGCGGCCGAATCGAAGTCGTCTACAACGGCATTGCTTTCCAGCACAGTGGGATCCGAAGCTTGGAATTCACGTGACTTGAAGTCGCGGC
>JADMIO011614188.1_pt1 | contig 90098 bp, 93 predicted proteins | sample 8958161 | NCBI WGS metagenome assembly JADMIO01 (sample SAMN16585339, study PRJNA669376) | soil metagenome | isolation source: Crop rotation soil | place: USA: Cullars Rotation, Alabama | collected 2011
CGCGACAACTTGTCCACGTGGAATTCTAAGCTTAGGATCCCAATGTGCTGGAAAGGGCGCATTATGCTTGCTGTCTTCATTGTAGTGCATTTCAAGGAAGCTGATAAATGACATGCGGGAATCATCCATCTTATGTTCCATATAATGGTGCAGCAGGACAGGCAGTTTTAACAACTGGTGTATTTCTGTGCTGGAAAGCACAAATACAGCCAATATGAATATCGAAGTCGCCTTTTTCAATATTACAAATATAGGCGTATTCCCAAATAAATAAAATAATCTAATTTCGCCCGCATGTTTGTTTCAGGATTTACCATCGCCAGGAATGTAGTAAAGGCGGACTATCCCATCAGGGAAGCCATTTATTCGATCCTGCCCCTTTGCGATGAAGTGGTGGTGGCAGTTGGTAAAAGTGAAGATTCAACCCTTGAGTATATAAAAAGCCTTAATGAGTCAAAAATAAGGATCATTGAAACGGTTTGGGATGACAATATGCGGGAAGGTGGTAAGGTGCTGGCAATTGAAACAAATAAGGCCCTGGCAGCAGTCAACCCGAAAGCGGACTGGTGCTTTTATATACAGGCTGATGAGTGCCTTGATGATTCGGGGGTTAATGCGTTGAGAAAGCAACTTGAATTATATAAGGATGATGACCGGGTGGAAGGCCTCCTTTTTGACTACAAACATTTTTACGGCAGCTATGATTATGTAGCCGACAGCAGGACATGGTACCGCCATGAAATAAGGGTGGTTAAAAATCTTAAAGGTGTATCATCTTATAAGGATGCACAGGGCTTCAGGATAGATGGGCGAAAACTAAAAGTAAAAAAGGCCAATGCCTGTATATTTCACTACGGTTGGGTAAAAAACCCTGTACTGCAACTTGAAAAATTAAAGCAGGCAAGGAAACTATGGCATTCGGATGAGTTCCTGGAAAAGGAATACGCAAGTGCGGAAGCATTTGATTTCAGCAATATAGACTCCCTCGAATTATTCAAAGGCAAGCATCCGGCAGTTATGCAGGAAAGGATAGGCCGGCAGAACTGGAAATTTGAGCACGACATTTCAAGGAAAAACATGGGCCTTAAGAAGCGCTTGTTGTACATTATTGAAAAGCTGACAGGCTACAGGGTGGGGGAGTACAAGAATTATAAACTGATCTGAGATACGTTGCCCCTGCCTGAAGGCCGGGACATGAAAAAAGCAGATGGGAAATGTCCCACCTGCTTTCTTACAGTATTCGAGCAAAATATCTTTATTGAACGATTATTCTTTCTGTTTGTGCAATGCCTTCGCAAACCACTTTCAGGGTATAGATGCCTTTTGGCAAGTCCTGCATTTCAATTGACTGGTTGAAATTGCCTGTCATGATCACTTTACCTGTAAAGTCAACAATATCATAAGTTGCATTGTCGCCTGCATTGGTAATGTTGATGGTGCCAACTGAAGGGTTCGGGTAAACCTTTATCTTATCTGTAGATACCTGCCCAAGGCGTACAAGCTTAATGTCGCTGTATACGAACTGTCCGTTTGTGGCTACTTCTTTCAGTTTGTAATGGTTAACCGCAGATGGTTGAAGGTGGTTAAAAGTATATTCGTTAAGGTTGCTTGAACCATTGCTGTTTACAGTTCCTATCGTAGTCCAGTTAACAAAGTCACTTGAGTGCAATACTTCAAAGTGTGAACTGTTCATTTCAGATGTTGTAGCCCATTTAAGTTCAACTGATTTAGTTTCATTGTTGGCTACTGCATCAAAATTAACAAGTGTTACAGGAAGCGGGATAATAAACAGGGTCCTTGAATTATTGGAAGCTAATGTATAAGAAGTGTTAGGGGAAATAGTGTTTGAGCTGGATGAAACGGTAGTGATTCCTCCGGCGGCAGCCCTGCTTGAACCCATACCTGTCCATTTACTGTTGATATATTGAGCAAGGATCAGGTCACTACCGATGTTGGTTACTGAGTTTACAGACGTTTTACCAGTTTTAGTGGCATTATTATCATACCTTAAAGCAATCGTACCGTTTACGCTTGAGCTTGAAGCAGAAGCATTCCAGTATTCAAATCCTGAAACCGAATTAAGGGTAGTAAGGTCCATTACTTTGTGTGTAGATTCAGTACCTACATAAGTGGCTTCAAAATAATGTGTAAATGCAGTACCTGAATTAGGAACGTTATTAGGGTCTATGCTGAAAGGAGCATAGACTGTTCCGTCGCCGATAGGGAAAAGGAATACGTTACTGTTACCATTTGCAGTATATAGCCTTACCTTGGCATTCACGTGGCTGGTGTTATCAACACTTGTAAGGGTGTGGTTTTGTGAGTTGTCAAATGACAGAAAGCCGCCATTGGTGCCATTAATATCATGGCCTGTGCTGAAAGTAAGGTCATCTATAACTACTTCGGCATTGTTTAGGGTTAAGGTACCACCGTTGATGGTAAGTGTACTGCCTGTTGCATCCATCCTGCTAAGCCCTGTAGAAACAATAGAGGAATTTGCTGTTACGGAAATGTTTCCGCCAAGTGTGATAGCTGCGCCGCCCATGTTCAGGGTTCCGCCTGACAATGTCAGATTTCCGCTTGGGTTTACAACTGTACCACCCAGGCTAAGTGTTCCGCTTGTCAGGGTTACATTGTTTACAGTAAGTGTTTTGCCGTTAACAGTAAGAGAACCGCCGTTTAAAGTCAGGGTGGTGCTTACTGTCATATTGCTTGACAAACTTAATGAACCGCCTGTAACATTCACGTTTGTTGCAGTTAGGGTGTTTGCCCCAACGTTAAATGAACCGCCGCCTAAATTTAGAGTAGTTACAGTTTGGTTAGCTGCAGATGTAAAAGTACCGCTTGTAAGGGTCATAGCAGTAACACTGAAGGTTTTGCCATTTGTGTTAAGGTTACCACCATTCAAGGTAAGGCTTGAATAGGTAATGTTAGCAGGCAATGAAAAAGATCCGCCTGTAATAGTCACAACATCGCTTGATCCTGAAGGAGCACCGTTGTTCCATGTGGAGCCATTGAATGATGTGGTTTTCGAAAATAATGGGCTGCAGACAATCATTGCTGCGACCACTAATGTTTGTAATTTATTTTTCATCTTATTGGGTGTTTTAGTTTTAAATAGTTAAGTGCTGTTTTTTGATTGGGATATATTCTTCTTGTGTAAAAACGTTTTATGTTTTTTTAATGATAATTGAATGAAGCTTTCGGATTAATTTAAGCGGGCAGAGAATTTAGCAGTTCCTGAAAAGAGAACATTTGCCGTAAATGCCTGAATAAAGTTGAATGTAGAATGAATCATAGTTTATATTAGTTTGATGCAAAGATATTACGGTTCATTAAAAACTAGGTAATTATACTCAAGAAATTTCTAAAAAATGGCGTAAATTACTGAAAATAAATAAATTAAATTTTAGGTATTTTTACTCTAAAAAGGCGGTTTTTACTGAAAATTACCTAAAAATAGGGTGATTTAGGGTATTAAAATGTGTATTTTATACTAAGGTTGCTGCCGGTTTTATACAAGATAGGAACTATGCAAAGCGGGAGAGTTATCCTATATAACAAAAAGGGCCGGTGGAAATTTCCACCGGCCCTGGTATAGTTTTGTTTGAAATGATTGATTTATTGTACGACGATCCTCTCGTTCTGGATAATACCTTCACAAACGATCTTGATCATATAAACGCCTTTTGGCAAGTTACCGATCGTGATGGTTTGGTCAAATGCTCCGGTACGGATAACCTTACCTGTAAAGTCGATAAGCTCATAATTAGCCTCTTCTCCTGCATTTGATACTGTTACTGAACCAACAGAAGGGTTAGGGTAAACTGTGATCTTGCTGCCGCCAACATCGGTAAAGCGGGCAAGCTTAATATCGCTGTATGCATATTTACCATTGTTTTCCACTTCTTTTAATTTGTAGTGGTTAACCTCAGATGGCTGCATGTGGTTGAAAGTGTATTTGTTAAGGTTGCTTGAACCGGTGCTGTTAACGGTACCGATACTCTTCCAGTTAACGAAATCAACTGAGTGCAATACTTCATAATATTTGCTGTTTTCTTCTGAAGTGGTTTCCCATTTCAATTCAACAGTCCTGTTAACATTATTAGGGGTGGCAACGAAACTGATCAATTTAACCGGTAGCGGGTTTAAACCGTTAGGGGAACCAAAGGTGAAAGGGCTGAATGAGTTAACACCCATGAAAACTTTCATTCCACCTGTTACGGCTTCTATACCGCGTGATCCGCCAAGGTCTTCCCAATATTGATTACCTTCATTAAAGTGCGCAACGATCAGGTTATCTGTGCTGGCAGTATTTGGAATGCCACTGAAAATAGGATCGAAGAAATACAATGCAAGGTTTACACCTGATGAACCGCTGCGGTCAATATTCCAGTATTCAGCTTTTGACACAGTTGATATGCCTGACTTATCCAAAACAGGGTAAGCGCTTTTGAAGTATTCAGCTGTAAAGTGGTCAGTTGTATTTGAAGGGGATGAAATATCGCATGGAGCGTATTTGCCTGCATCTCCAACAGGGAACAGGAACTGGTCATCACCAACTTTCCTCAAAGGGCCATCAACATATTTGGAACCGTCAAATCCGGTTGCAGTAGCATTGTCGTCTATAATCAGCAAGTTTGAAGCAGAAGTGTTTACAATACCGTTTACAAAAGTAAGGGTACCTGTTACAGTTAAATTGCCAGAAGACAGTGTAACGCCATTGCTGTTATCAATTGTAAGGTTTTTTACCTTATTGGTTAAGAATGCAGAAGAAGAGATCACCTGTGCTGCACTACCTTTGAAGGAAACTTCACCACCGGTAGCATCCAGCTGGCCATAATTGAATATGGTTCCTGCAATTTGTAATTTCTTGTCGATCACTACAGAAGCGCCATCCTTGATGGTAAGGTTCCTGCAGGTATTACCTGTGCTTGGTGTATTTGGGACATAAAGCGTTCCCGGAGGTATTACAACGTCAGTTGTCAATGATGGCGTACCACCACACCAATTACCGCTTGTAGTCCAATCTGTGCTGGTTCCACCGATCCATGATCCAGGGGAGTTTACTTTAACGCCGGCAACAGAAGTAGGCACATTGGTACAAGTAGGGCCTGAAGTTGTAACGATAGCCCTGTAATAAGTATTTTGGTTGATGTTGGATAAACTTAAAGTTGTTGAAGTGTTGCTGATGGTAGTTGGGTTAGAGAAATACCTGTCAGGGGATGATTCCCATCTTACAACTGAAAAACTGCCGCTTGAATTACCGCTTAAAGTGAATGAAGGGCTGTTTGAACCTGAAGTACAAACATTGAAATCACTGCTGATTGTTCCAAGTGTAGCACTGTTGATCAGGATATTACGGGTTGTATGGGCAACATTGTTGGTTTGGGCATCATTTGGCATGTCACCAAATTCTATGATACTGTTCAGGTTCAAAGCACCGTCAGCATCATTCCAGCCACCTGTGTTAGGGTAAAATTGGCCATAATCCTCTTCACCTGGTGAAGAAACGGTCATATCAGGCCAGTCGTTAGGCTCGCTGCTGTTCCAGTTCATGTACCTGCCGGAAACTGCAGTGGTTCCGCCTGACTGCCAATAGTTCTTTTGAGAGAACGGGGTTCCTGCCTCAGGACCTGAAATCCAGTAGAAATTACCTTCGGCAGCAGCCTGGTTGGCATAAGTTGTTACACCTGTAGCTGCATTGATTTTCAGGTAATTGTCGCTGGCGCCGATCCATGGGCTGAATGAAGAGTTTACGATACTGAACAGGAAGTTGTTCTCGTCTGAAGAAGTAATGGTAGCAAGGTAACCTATCCTTCCGAAATAGGTTGAATTCTCTGCCGCAGCTTTAGTGGCGTCCCAGTTGCCAAATACATCAAGCATGTAGTAATGCCCGTTATCCGGGTTATACAACTTGTTGCCAAGCACAAAAGTAACGCTCCTCTTGGCAGCAAAACAAGCAGAACTTGTGCTTTGGATCGTAACCGTCCTCAGCAGGGCTTGCCAATTGGCTGCAGTAGTTGTTCCGCTAAAGCCAAGGATACCCTTGACATTGTCAAAATTAGCAGTTATACCTGAAGGCAAAGAGCCGGTATAACTCAGGATATCTCCTGATCCACCTGAAACGTAACCATTCTGTATCTGCACAAGGACATCAGAAATATTGCCTGTCATGGAAATGGTCAAGCCATTGTCCACTACCGTAGCAGTATTTGCATTCATTGTGAGTACTGAATTTGTTCCGGAAATTTGCGACACGCTGTCCAGCGAAAACATCGCCGACATGAATAAAGCTAATGTAAGCTTAATTGTAAAGTGTTTCATATTTTATTATTTATTTTAGTAGCAAAAGTACCGTATTTTAGGATTCTTAGCATAAAAATTAAGTATTAAAGCTTAAATATTTTTATTAATTTTTAATAAATGATTGTTAGTCAATAATATAAAATGCATTTTTAAAACATAGAAATAGTACTATTTACCCTTTTTAATGGTCAAAACTGTGGATAACAGGCCTCAAAAAGCAGGTTTTTAATACTAAAAATGACTATTATTTAGGACGTTTTAATAAACCCGGAATTTAAGTTTTTTACCTAGTTTTGGTTAAATATACTCATTCTCGAATTGCTATCTGGATTATCTGCAGTTTTTTAGGTAAAATACTATTTATTTAAAACCAGCGTTTGTTCATTATTTATAGCTATTTTGAATAAATTGACCCTGATTTCATTTGTCCTTTTTTCTTTTTTGATCGCATGCGAAAAGGACAAGCCTGTACAAACAGAACTTTACGATATTTTCCTGATCATGGGCCAATCCAATACTGAAAATGGTTATTCGATCGATCCATCGGTTGATCGCAATGATGAAGGTATATTACAACTTGGGCGAAATAATGGTAACGACCGTAAAGTTTTGAAAGCAGTTGAGCCTCTTGAAAACTGGGATCCAAGGAATGACAGGATAGGGTTCGGCCTTGCCTTTGCCAAACTTTATAAAAATGCGCTTTTGGCACCGGGCAGGAAAATTTTGCTGATACCTTGTGGCAAGGGAAGTTCAGGTTTCAATAATGCCATGTGGAACACGGGCAATGTTTTATACCAGGATGCAGTAGCACGTGCCCGATGGGTAATAGAAAATTTTCCGGGTAGTGAACTGAAAGCAATATTGTGGCAACAAGGCGAACAGGATGTCGGTAATCCTGACTATCAACTACAATTGGATAATATGATCGTAAATTTACGGATGGAAATTGCCGGTAATAATTCAACTCAATTACCATTCATTGCAGGAGGCATGGTACCTTATTGGGTTACGAAAATGAAGTCGAGGCAGGAACAGGAAGCTATCATCGAACATTTACCCGATAGGTTGCCGGCAGTTGGTTTTGCAAATCCTTTGCAACCATTCATAATAAAAAAACCTGATGATAATTTTGACACTATTCACTATGATGCCAATGGCCAGCGCGAATTGGCCAAGCGTTATTTTTCGGCTTACAGAGCCCTGGTAAAATAATGGCTGAATATTGAAGAATTTATAATCGGGATTTTCCCTGTAATAAAAAAAGCCATGTACATTGCTGCACATGACTTTCTTTAACACTACACTATAAAAAACTATCTTTTTATGAATTTGCTGGAAGTTGAAGTTCCATCGCTGTTCATTATATTTATAAAATAAATTCCATTTTCAAGATTCTTTACATCAAAAGTGATGTTGTTATTTGAAAGGTCAGGATTGCTGGAAGTCAGGATTGTCTTACCGTATGCATCAACTATTGACACATTGATATCTGTAGTTTCAGCCAAAGTCACATTTACAAATTCGGTTGTTGGGTTAGGGAACACAACCACTGATGGTGTGTTGGATATGCCACCAACTTTAATTTGAGATATACCGCTATATTTAAATGTTCCATCGTTGTTTACCATTTTCAACCTGTAATAAACTACCGGGCTGTTGGCGTTGGCAACATTGTAATCAGTAAAGTTATAATTGATCTGTTCATTGCTATTAACAGTAGCGTTCACGCTTCCGACAGGGAAGAAATTACGTCCGTCTGTTGAGCGGCAAACATCAAACCTCTCAAGGCTTTCTTCAGATGCTGTAGACCAGGTAAGTTCAGAGTTGTTGCTTTTCAGTTCTGCATTGAATTTGGTCAATTCAACAGCCAGTGGCACTGACATTGCGCTGAAACCCTTATAGTAGAAAGAAGCCTGCCTTACTGTACCACCGCTGATCTTACCCAAAACACCAACTTTCATGTTATAAGAAGATATATTGGTATAGTTGATCTGGGTCATTGCCAGGTAACCTGAAGTATCTATACCACCTAAATCCACAAGTGAACCAAGGGTTGTCAACCATTTGGTGTCGATCACCAGTCCTAATAATGAACCAAGGATACCTGCACTGGTAGCCGGCTGTGAAGTCTTTACCATTTCCCTGAAACTAAGGGTGCCATCGCAATCAATTACAGTCATGGCCAATTTGCTCTGAAGACTTGTAAGCGTATTATTTGAACTTTTCTTGAAAGCAACATTGAACTCAACATAACTGCTATCATAACTATGGGTAGTAGTACTTGTGTACTTGATCGCAGGGTTCCATGCATAAGCATACTGGGTAGAATCATCGATCTTATCCAGAGTGGCATTTTTTGAACCTATTACCGTTACTATTGCATCAACACCTGAAGCAACGCTAGCAAACTTCCATGTAGTTGAATTAACTGCAGTTGGTTTCCTGAACTTGTAATAAGGTTGAGCTGAAATGTTACCAAGAATTAATAAGGCGGCAACGATAGTATATATCTTTTTCATATGTTTAGTTTTAGTTTTAATCTTAACGGTCGTTTTATTTCCTTTAAGACGATACAAAAATAGATAGTATTTTGATACTAGCAATATTTTTTTGAGTAAAAAACCTTCAAAAAGCAATAAACTACATAAAATCAGTAAGTTAATTTTAGGTGTTTTTAGGTATCTTTACTCACCATAGGGTAAAATACGGGGGTACTGAGTATAAAAACGGGGTGTTTTCAGGTTAATTTTTGCCCCGCAAAGCTTGTTTTTAATCAAGCAATTGTACTAAATGGGGTATTGGTTCCAGAATTAGCCTATATAATATACATATAAAGTATGTACCAGATGAGGGATAACCACTATCTATATAATATGGTATATTCCCTTTGACTATAGAATGGGATTATTGGGGGAACCTAACATCTTCTTGGCCGGTCATTTGCCTTTTACGGTGTTCCAGGCCCCAGTCTTTCATAGCATCCAATACCTTGTCCAGGGTTTTACCTGAACATGTTAATTCATATTCCACTGATACAGGCTTTGTGTCGAACACAGATCGTTTTACCAAACCATTCAGTTCAAGTTCCTTTAATTCCTTGGAAAGCATCCGGGGAGTGACATGCGGAATTTCCCTTTCCAACTCCTTGAACCTTTTTTTTCCATAGGTAAGCACACCAATAATAGGTAATTTCCACTTCCCGCTCAATACATTAAGTGTATCCTTTATAGGTAAAATAAAGTTGGAGCATTCGCTTTTAGGGTGGTCAATTTCATTTATCATTGCTGTATATGCTTATTTTATTAGTGGTATACAAAAGGATATCGATATACTTTCGTACTGTAGTTACAAATGTATAGCAAAGGTAGTATTTTTGAACCGTTAAAAAAATAATTATAAAATGAAAAAGGCAACTTTAATCTCCGTACTGGCAGTTTCTGCCACTTTATTATCCTTCAAAATTGTTTCAACTGACTGGACAATTGACAAAACCCATGCAAAATTAGGCTTCAGTATCACACACTTAATGGTTTCAGATGTTGAAGGTTCATTCAAGATCACAGAATCCACTATTTCAGGACCTAATGCAGAAGACTTTAATGATGCGGTTGTTACATTGACTGCTGATGTTAACACTGTTGATACAGACAATGAACAACGCGATGAGCACCTTAAGAAACCTGATTTCTTTGATGCTACAAAATACCCGACCATTACATTCAAGAGTTTCTCTTTCAGGAAAGTGAAGGATAAAACCTATGCAGTTAAGGGTAACCTGACCATGCATGGTGTAACAAAACCGGTTGAGCTGGAAGCTATTGCAAATACAGGTGTTCATCCATATACCAAAAAATCTATCGCAGGTTTTAAGATCAGTGGAAAGATCAAACGTACAGACTTTGGTATTGCAGCTACTATGGGAGAATCTATGTTAAGCGATGAAGTGCTGGTGCACGCAAATGCAGAATTCGAGAAAAAATAAATTAATGATTCAGTTATAGTTTAAACTTAAAAAAAGCCCTGTATCCATGGATACAGGGCTTTTTTATATGGTCAGGGTTTTTCGGGTGGAAGCCCGTGTATTCTGAGGAAGGAGAGTTTATCCCAATATCCCCTTTGGAATATGATCTTGCCTTCTATTATGTGAAAGAAGCCGCAACCCCTTAATCCAAGGGGATCTTTCCATTCCAGGATGGCCCATTCCCCATCTTCAAAAATATTCTCAATGATACAAACCATATTGGCTTTTGCGAACTCATCATGGAACATTTTCTTAATGGCTTCCCGGCCCTTAACCGGCTCTTTGGCAACCTGGTGGTTGATCGCATCATCGGCATAAAAGGCTGATAAACCTTCACTGTCCGCATGATTGAACACTTCTACCCATTGCAATATGATCTCTTTTGGTCTCATCTGGATTTATCACAAAATTAATTTATTTATAAACAATACCCCACTTTAAATGACAGCAGTGCTGTCGGTCCATTATAGACCCTTTGCCTGGAAAGGCCGTTGATATAGGTAAGCTGTGTTACATTGCCCGGCACATTGGTAATGAAAGTCACCATACCTGCCCCAAATGCAATTTCGCCGAACAGTTTCTTTTGCAGCCTGAACTGCCATATAGTTTCCCACCCGTAACCGAACCTGTCCTTGGTGTATTTGAATTTCTCATAATACGCATAGTCCCCAAAACCGGGTGCTGTGCGCGTGGTTTGCAAATAATCGTTAAGATAGGTGCGGCTGCCAAAAAAGCTGAAAGAGGCAGCAAGTGCTTGTTTTGGTTTGCTTACAACATAAAATGCCATACGCCCTCCTGCAAAGAATCCCTTTGCCTTTACACGTTCATCAACGGAATAGAAATTATACCCCAGGTCTGCACCTATGGAGACAGGCAGATCCCATTTGCTTTTCAATACATGTTCCCCGGAAACCTTAATGGTGGGTAAACTGAAATAGGTGAGGTTTACCAAAGTCAGCTTTATTTTATTTTTTTCATTTGCCAAATTCACATCACTTGAATTGCCGGTCGAATCATCAAAAATCGGATGGAGTGAAAATGAAGGAATTGATGTACAGAAATAGAGCAGGGGCAAGAGGAGCAACCGCATCCGTTATTTATTTATTTTTGAAATAAACTTAAGGTCCAGCGGGTTTGTGCAATCATATTGGTATAAACCATCTTTACCTGTTATCGTTAAGATATCGTCTTTTACGATGGCATCAAAAGTGCTTATTGCATCTATTTTGCCCACTACACTGATGTTGGGGGCTTTGGTGATATCAATCACTTTTAAGCCCGCATCGCCATCGCATAAATACAGATAACCATCATCCAGTGCCATGCCTTTTGGGTTGGTAAAGCTGTATGATTGTAACAGTTTAGGAGAGCTGATATTGGAAATATCGATTATCTCCAGTGCATTGATACCGCGCTGGCAGGTAGAAGACTTACTTAGTGTCACATATGCATATTTTGAATCCACTACAACAGGGTCGCAGCTTATAACATGTTCATATTTGCTTATAAATGAAGGTTCAACCGGGTTTGCAATGGAGTATATCAGCATGCCTGACATGGTGCCAAAGAAAAGGTAATCATCATTGGCGAATATGGTTTCTATTTCCGACCTGCCGGATACATTGGATTGCAACGCCACTTTTTTGAGGTATTTTGGGTTTGATGCCACTGTTACATCATATATCTTAAGGTTGAAATTCTCAACTGTATAAAGATAGTTGTTCATAATGGTGTATTTGGCCATTGAACCGCCGGTGCCAGTATTGCTGCCGGCACTGCCTGAAGCAATGTCACCGGAGCTTTGTTTCTCGCAACTGTAGATCATTACAATCACAGCCATCAGGGACATTAAACTGAGTTTTGGATTTTTCATATTGCAATTATTATTTAAAGTTATTGGATTTTATCATTCATATTTGAAGCATTTTGGGTTCGTTAATTTTGCCGGCACCCATTCCTTCACATACCCTTTGCTTGGGTCTATGCATTCAAAAAATACCCTTCTCCCGAAATCTTGCCCGTCTATGGCCTGAAGGAAATTGGGGTCAGTAATGATGAAAGACGGCACATAAATGTCATTTTTAATGGAAGAGTCCGCGAACCGGATATCGCTGATGGCAGGCAGGTTGGAAATGTTCATTGTAATAAGCCCCACAGAGGATTCTGCGAACATCGTACTATCCTTGCAGGTAATATCAAAGTTGCCGGGTATTTTTATAAAGCAGACGGGTTGGGGGAATGCCGGGTCATGGTTGTCATACACATGAACACCCTTGCTCTGCTCATTAATGAAAAGGAGTTTTTTGTAAAGGTATATTTTACCCGGATTGATCATGGATTTAGGAGGTTGCGACTCAATTGCATCCAGCATTCGCGGCGCTGAATCCTGGTATACCGGTATAAACCCATCATGTGTACCTTTAATGGATAAGTAATCATCCCTGTCACTACAACCCACAAAAGCTGTTGTTATTGAAATTAATATGATCAGCCTTATATCCATTTTGAATTACAAACTTAAACTATTTAAAATTATGCGGTCCGGTTTGAAATAAATAAATCATTACGAAAATGTTAAATGTGGGATACAATAAAAAATGCTTTTTGCTTTTCGAAACGCTATGAGGATGCGGTTCGTATAAAATCCCGCAAAAATTACATATTTCTGACAATGCAGTAAATATTGCAAACAAAAAAAAGCAGGTGAATTATTCACCTGCTTTTACTTTACAAAAGAACTAAAAGACTTATTGGATAATTATTTTTTCATTTTTGATGATACCCGAAGAAACAACTTTCAACATGTAAATACCCTTTGGAAGGTTTTGTATTTCCACTGTTTCGCTAAAGTTGCCCGACTGGATCAGTTTACCCTGATCATCAAAGATTTCATAACCGGCATTACCAGCCTTATGCATTGCATTTGATTTTTCGATCACGAAATTGCCAATGGAAGGGTTAGGGTAAATTTTAATGATATCGCTGACAGTATGGTTAAAATAAACACTCCTTGTTTCGCTTAAAGAGGAGTTACCATCTTTGTCTATTTCGTTTAACCTGTAGAAATTGATAGGAGCCGTTTCCAGGTGGTTGAACGAATAACTGTTCATCTGGTTGCCGGGACCCTGGCAATTGACATCATTTAAATTTGTCCAGTTGGTTTCATCATTCGAATACAATACTTCAAAGTGACCGCAGTTTTGCTCAGAAGTTGTTTGCCATTTAAGTTCAACTGTTTTATTTGAATAATCAGGCAAGGCATCGAAACTTATCAATTTAACCGGCAAGGGGTTGAAACCACTTGGGGATCCGAATGTAAACGGACTGAATGAATTGACATTGTTCATGGTAACCTTGGTGGTCGTGGCACTTTTTGTTCCGCTTGCAAGGTCTTCCCAATGGTTGGTGCCCGAATTGAAATGCGCAACAACTACGTTAGCCGGTGAAGGATAAAGTATACCGCTGAATGCCGGGTCGTAGTAGTAAAGTGAAAGGTTTACTGCAGCCGTGCCGGTGTTACGGTCGATGTTCCAGTATTCCTTGAAAGATACATTCAGCAATCCCGGGCTAACAGTAATATTACTATAGCTCGTGTTGAAATATTCCGCAGTGAATTCTGTAGAGGTAGATGGTGCTGATATCTCACAAGGAGCGTATTTGCCACCCTTACCTATATGGAATATGAAAGCCGAAGTACCCGCTTTCTTTACAGGCCCGTTGATATATTTGCTGCTGCTTGCACCCGAAATAGCCGAAGAGCCACTTGCCATTGTCAATAAATTAGCACCTGATGTGTTAAGCAATCCTGATGAAAAGGTAAGTGTTCCTGTCACCGTTTGTGCCCCGCTGAGTGTTACTCCGCTTGAATTGGCAATTGTAAGGTTCTGGATCGTATTTGAAGCAAAAGTTGAAGCCGGTATAGTTTGCGCAGAACTTCCGTTGAATGATATTGTTCCGCCTGAAGCCGTAAATGTACCGTTTTGGGTGATAGCGCCATATACCTGCAGAGTGCTTGTAACAGTGAGGGTTGCAGCTGCATAGATGGATATATTGTTACAATATCCTATTGATGAGCTTAATGATGGATTATTCATCCTGCCGGATGGTATGATCACATTCGTTGTTGAGGTTGGAACACCGCCACACCAGTTGGCAGCTGTTTGCCAGTTTGAACTGGTATTGCCGAGCCATGTACCGTTGGTGTTGGTTATTTCCGCCATACCGTTGGCGCTATTTTCAGCGGGGCATGACCCGTTTTGAACAACAGCCCTGTATAATGTGGTTGCTGATATACTTGAAAAGCTTAAAGAAGTTGTAGTATTTGTTATATCTGACCATACAATGCCATTATCGACTGAGGTTTGCCATTTGTTAACGTTACCGGTCTTACCTGTTAAAGTAAGGGTACCTGAATTGGATCCGCCGCAAAAGGCCATATTTGAAACAGTTCCACCCACAGAAGGAGTTCCGCTGGTTACTGTAATTGTTATACCTGAAGAGTAGATAGGTACTCCACAACCGCCATTTTGTACCTGTGCCCTGTAATAATAAGTACCGGCAGATGCAATTGCCTGAGTGAGGGAGACAGTTGTATTGGCTATATCGGTATTGCCTGAAACAAAAGTGGAAGAAGTGGATTTTTGCCATTTTAGAACGCTTCCCTGGTTACCGGAAAGTGTTAGGTATACATTCCCTGTTGCACATATTGTTGAACTTGCCGCAGTAATATTTCCCGGGACGGTAGTCAGTACATTAACAACAGTGCTTGAAATTGCAAGGTTAGAACATGAAGGGGTTGTAGAGTTAACCACCGCCCTGTAATATGTTGTTTGTGTTATATTAGATACTGTATAGGTAGTGGTGGTATTTGATATGGTACCACCGATCGTCAAAAAGTTGTCGTACGAATATTCCCACCTTACAACAGTTCCTGTAAGGCCTGTGATAGTAAGCACTGTGCTGCTGGAACCTGAACAAACAGAACCCCCGCCGCCGGTAATGGTACCGCCCGCTGCGCCTGATATGTTAATATTCCTTGAAGAGTAACCTATATTGCCTGTTGTGGCATCATTTGGCATATCGCCATATTCGATCATGGATGGCAGGGTAGAGGTATTTGGGTAATCATTCCAGGTACCATTCGTACTGCTATACATATGGCCATAATCTTCCTCACCCGGAGTCGCACTGGTTAAACCCGGATAATCATTGGGTTCACCGCTTTCCCAATTCATATAATTACCTGAAACAGCTGTTACACCGCCTGATGCCCATGCATTCTTTTGGGAAAATTGCGTGCCGGCTTCAGGACCTGTAACCCAATAAAAGTTACCATCTGAGGCTGTCTGGTTGGCATAAGTTGTTACTCCTGTTGCGGCATTGATTTGGGAATAGTTGTCACTGCAACCGATCCATGTATTGGTGCTCATGATCTTCCACACGAAGTTGTTTTCCCCGGCTGAAGTGATGGTTGCCAGATAACCTTGCATGCCCAGGTAAGAGCTTGCAGATGCATTGGATTTTGCAGCAGTCCATGTAGAGGCAGAGGCAATTTCGTAATAGTGGTCGGTTATTGGGTTGTAATATTTGTCACCAATTACAAATGTTACCGTCCTTTTGTTGGCGTAACATGTTGCACTTGTCGACTTAAGGGTCACTGTGCGTAAAAGTGTCTGCCAGTTGGCAGGCGAGGCAGTACCCGAGAATATTAGAACCCCCCTTGCGTTGTCGTAACTTCCCGTTACGCCCGAAGGTAATGAACCGGAGGTATATCCCAAGATATCCCCCGAAGCACCAGAAACATACCCATTGGTAATCTGGACAGTCATATCCGTAATGTTACCAGTGGCTGTAATGGTAAGCGCGTTATCAACAACAGTTGCAACATTGTTCGTAACGCTTAATGTAGAAGAAGTGCCTGAAATCTGTGAAAAGCCATCAAAGATCGTTGCGATCAAAAAAAGCGAAGCCACAGAAAGCTTCTTTGTAAAGTTTCTCATAGTGATAGTATTAATACAAATATAGCTTTTAACTTCATTTTACAAGAATAAACCATGGGTTATTTTTTATATTAAATAGCCTTTCTTTTTAATGGGCTATAAATCAGTAAAATATAATTGCTTTTTTATGTGTTTTTTTTCAAAAAAAAGGCCGTTTTTTTGCGAAAAAAGGTAAAATTAAGTAAATCGTAAAATTCTCATTATCTGCAAGATAGTATTATAAACTTAGGTTTTTGTACTAGTACTTTATACTATCGCGATAACATGCCCTTTTTTAGCGAAAAATTACCCTGTTTTCCGGCCACTTTTCGACCATATTTTTCTGCCTGTTTTTGATGCCTTTTTTTGCCGGGGAATTATCCCCTTTATTTGGGGTTATTTTGTCAAAAGTTACAAAAAACAAAAAAGGCAGGTGAAACTGGTTCACCTGCCTTTTGACAATTAGGTTTATTTGTTAGATTATCGAACGATTATTTTTTCATTCTTCACAGTACCTTCAGATACGATCTTTATCATGTAGATACCTTTTGGCAGGTCGCGGATTTCCACGCTCTGGGTAAAGTTACCTGTTTGAATGATGTTCCCTGTAAAATCTGAAACTTCATAATTGGATGCATTACCTGTGGTTGCATTGTTTTGCCTGATGGTAATGGAACCCGAAGAAGGGTTAGGGTAGATCTTAACAGTTTCACCATTGATATCACTGTTAAATACTGCCGACCTGATATCACTTAAGAAAGTATTTCCGGCGCCATCTACCTGGTTTAACCTATAGTAATTTTTGGCAATCGGGTCCAGGTGACTGAAAGTATAATCATTCATAAGGTTTGCAGAACCAAAACAATTTACTTTACCAATGCTGGTCCAGTTTGAAAGGTCGGTAGAATAAAGCACTTCAAAATAACTGCAGTTTTGTTCTGTAGTTGTTTGCCATTTAAGTTCAACTGTTTTTGCAGTATTATCAGGGACAGCTTCAAAGCGCACAAGCGTAACCGGCAATGGGTTAAGGCCTGTTGGTGAACCGAAGGTAAACGGACTGAATGAATTAACACCATTCATGGTAACCTTTGTAGCAGATACACTTTTTGTTCCGCTTGCAAGGTCTTCCCAATAACCGCCACTTGAATTGAAATGCGCAACGATCGTTGCAGTATTGCTTGTATTGTTAAGTACACCACTGAAAGCCGGGTCATAATAATACAGTGAAAGGTTGATCGGTGAAGTTCCGTTTGCGCGGTCGATATTCCAGTATTCCTTGTAAGATACATTTATTAAACCTGAAGATTTAGTCAGGTTACTATAAGATGTATTGAAATATTCTGCAGTAAAATCTGTTGATGAAACAGGTGCAGACATTTCAGCAGGTGCGTATTTTCCGCCTTTACCTACCGGGAATATGAAAGCAGAAGTACCTGATTTTTTCACAGGGCCATTGATATACTTTGTACTGCTGGCTCCAACAACCGCATTTGAAGTGCTGGTCATTGTCAATAAAGCAGAAGATGAAGTTGTCAATAAACCTGAAGTGAAGGTCAGTGTCCCGGATACAGAAAGGTTACCACCCAATGTTACGCCGTTGGCATTGTTGATGGTAAGGTTCTGGATAGAATTCGAATTGAAAGCAGAAGCAGGTATTGTTTGTGCGGATGTCCCGTTGAAAGTTACAGATGCACTTGCTGCATTGATCGTTCCGTTCTGGGTCATAGTGCCTGTAACCTGAAGGCTTGTGCCAATGGTTAGTGCTGCACCGGCATTGATAACAATATTGTTGCAATATCCGATACCGGAAGCTATTGAAGGGTTGTTCATCCTTCCCGCTGGGATGATGACATTTGTAGAAGAGGTTGGTATGCCACCGCACCAGTTGCTGGCAGTCTGCCAATCGTTGCTGGTATTACCAAGCCAGGTGCCTGTGGTATTTGTTATTTCAACTGTTCCCGGATTACTGTTGGAAGTTGGGCAAGAACCGTTCTGCACCACAGCCCTGTATAGGGTTGTTGCGGTAACAGCGCTGAAAGATAGGGAAGTTGTAGTGTTTACAATATCCGCCCATACGATACCATTGTCAACAGATGATTGCCATTTTGTAATATTACCGGTATTACCTGTCAAAGACAAAGTACCGGAATTGGAACCACCGCAATAAGCCATGTTGGATACGTTACCGCCTACTGAAGGTGTTCCGCTGCCGGCTGTTATCGTTAATCCTGATGAAAAGGCAGGGGAACCGCAACCATTTTTTTGAACTTGTACCCTGTAGTAGTAAGTACCGTTTGATGCAAGCGGGTCGGTAAGTGACGAAGTAGTATTGCTGATATCGGTAACTGCTGAAGCGAAAGTGGCAGAAGTAGACCTTTGCCATTTAAGAACAGTACCCTGATTACCTGAAAGGGTCAGGATCGCAGAACCTCCTGTACAAACAGTAGTACTTGCGGCGGTAATATTACCTGTTGCTGTAGCTGATACTGTAATTGTTGTTGGCGAGGTAGCCAGGTTGGAACAGGCATTCGGGCTGGTTGAATTAACAATGGCCCTGTAATACGTTGTTTGTGTTAAATTGGTTGCTGTGTAGCTTGTGGTAGTATTCGAGATAGATACACCTGCGGTAAGGAAATTATCATAAGAGTATTCCCACCTTACAACTGATCCCGTAAGGCCTGAAATTGTCAATGTAGTGCTGTTTGTGCCCGTACAAACATCTACACCGCCGCCTGTAATTGTTCCGCTTGAAGCACCGCTTACGAAGATATTCCTTGATGAAAAGCCAATGTTGTTGGTTGTTGCATCATTCGGCATATCGCCATATTCGATAACAGAAGTGATGTTTTGCGTATTGGCAAAATCATTCCATAAACCGTTGGTTCCACTGTAAAGGTGGCCATAGTTTTCGTTTCCAAGGTTGTTGGGTTCCCCGCCAGTCCAGTTGTTGTATTTACCGGCAACTAAAGACGGGCTGCCATTACCATTGGAAATGTTGGTGCCCGCTTCCGGTCCGGTCACCCAAAAGAAATGGCCTTCTGAAGCAACCTGGTTGGCATACGTGGTAACGCCTGTTGCCGCATTGATGTAACTGTAATCATCGCTCAGCCCCATCCATGAATTCTGGTTCATGATCTTCCAGATGAAGTTGTTTTCAGCAGCTGAAGTAATGGTTGCCAGGTAACCTTTTTTGCCCATGTAGGAACGTCCATCGGCATAAGCCTTTGCTACCGTCCAGTTGGCAGTAGTGGCATAATACTCGTAGTAGTGGCCGGTCATGGGATTGTAGTACTTGTTGCCAAGGACGAAAGTGACAGTCCTTTTTTCGGGATAACAAACTGCACTGGTGGTCTTAAGGGTAACGGTTCTCAGGAGCGCTTGCCAGGTGGGATTGCTGACTGCGCTGGAACCTACGAATTTAAGGACGCCTTTGGTGTTGTCATAAGTTGCAGTAACACCTGTGGGCAAGGTGCCTGTATAACCCAGGATGTCGCCTGAAGCGCCTGAAAGATAACCGTCAGTGATTTGGACGATCATGTCTGTGAAACTACCTGTAGAGGTAATTGTAAGAGCGTTATCAACAACCGTTGCCGTATTGTTGGTAACACTTAAAGTAGAAGATGTACCGGCGATTTGCGCAAAGCTTTCCGTAAAGGATAAACTTAATAATAGCGCAAACACAGAAATTTTTTGTGAAAATTTTCTCATAGTATTAGTGTTGCTGCAAACATATATTGTAACGAGAGTTTAATTCGGAAATGAGGGGAAAATGAAGTCCCATTTTCTATAATTGCTTAATTCTCTGCATTGTAATATATAGTTTTTTCCTGAAAAAAAATCACTTTTTCGTTGATTTTTGTCAAAAAAAATGTGAAAAATAAAATTTGTAACTAATTAATTATCTGACACATAGTATAAAATACTTATTCTTGCAATTAGTATTAAAAACGTAGTATGATCGTTAATTTTCAATTTTCATTTAGGATTGGATCAAACTGGTATTTTTAAATATCCACAAAAGTATATAACAGTGCCTGCACTTCTTTTCTGAATCTGCGGGCAAATCCTTACCTTTGCACTCCTTTTTATGCAACAACTTCGCAACTTTTGTATCATTGCCCATATTGACCACGGTAAAAGCACTTTAGCAGACAGATTATTGGAATATACCGAAACCGTTTCCAAACGGGATATGATGGCACAGGTGCTGGATAATATGGACCTTGAAAGGGAAAGGGGTATTACTATCAAGAGCCACGCCATACAGATGAATTATGTACTTGACGGGCAGCATTACATCCTTAACCTTATTGATACACCGGGTCACGTGGATTTTAGTTATGAGGTGAGCCGGAGCATTGCAGCCTGTGAAGGGGCCTTGCTGATAGTGGATGCATCTCAGGGCATACAGGCGCAAACTATCAGTAACCTTTATCTTGCCATTGAGCATAACCTGGAGATCATACCGATACTGAATAAAATGGACCTGCCAGGCGCTATGCCCGAGGAAGTAAAAGACCAGATCGTTGACCTTATTGGTTGCGACAGGGATAAGATCATTGCCGCCAGCGGAAAAACCGGTATGGGAGTGCATGATATATTAAGGGCTATCGTTGAGCGTGTACCACATCCAAAAGGTAACTTGAATGCACCTTTAAAGGCCCTGATCTTTGATTCTGTATTTAATTCGTTCAGGGGCATTATCGCTTATTATAAAGTAATAGATGGAAAAATGTCCAAGGGAGAGATCGTTAAATTCATGAACACTGACAAGGAATATGGTGCGGATGAAGTGGGTGTACTGAGGCTTGAAATGGAGCCGCGCAAGGAAGTCCTAGCCGGTGACGTGGGATATATCATTACCGGTATTAAACAGGCCAAAGAAGTAAAGGTAGGTGATACCATTACCAGTTATGTAAACCCGACAGCTGAAGCCATTAAGGGTTTTGAGGATGTAAAACCAATGGTGTTTGCGGGTATTTACCCTGTGGATACAGAAGATTATGAAGAACTGAGGGACAGCATGTTCAAATTACAATTGAATGATGCCTCACTGGTGTTTGAACCGGAGAGTTCTGCAGCTTTGGGATTCGGTTTTCGTTGCGGATTCCTGGGCATGCTGCACATGGAGATCATACAGGAAAGGCTGGAGCGCGAATTTGGCATGACTGTTATCACAACAGTTCCCAACGTTTCTTATAAAGCCTATACTACAAAGGGCGTGATGATGGAAGTGAATAACCCAAGTGACCTGCCTGACCCCAGTACCATAGATTATGTTGAGGAACCTTATATTAACGCTACCATCATTACGGCTTCTGAATATGTTGGTAATGTGATAGCCCTTTGCATGGATAAGCGGGGAATGATCAAAAACCAGGTATACTTAACAACCAATAGGGTAGAGCTAACTTTTGAAATGCCATTGGCGGAAGTTGTATTCGATTTTTACGATAAATTAAAATCCATTAGCAGGGGATATGCTTCCTTTGATTATGCGCCAAGCGGCTATAAGCTTTCACACCTTGTCAAGATGGATATCATGCTGAACAAGGACCCTGTTGATGCGCTTTCGTCCATCATACACAGGGACAGGGCTTATGACCTTGGTAAAAAGATATGTAAGAAACTGAGGGAATTGATACCCCGCCAGCAATTTGATATTGCCATACAGGCTTCTATCGGTGCCAAAATTATTGCCAGGGAGTCTTTAAGCGCCTTGCGTAAGGACGTTACCGCAAAATGTTATGGTGGGGATATTAGCCGTAAACGGAAATTGTTAGAAAAGCAGAAGGAAGGTAAGAAACGCATGCGCCAGGTAGGCAATGTTGAAATACCGCAATCTGCATTTATGGCTGTTCTGAAATTGGATGATTAAAGCTACCGAAAGCAAGGGCAACCATTGTCCTTAATTTCTGGGTTACAACTTTATAAAAATAATACGATAACCATAACCATTAAAAACTCTTGCAAGGGAATAGCCAACATTGAGCATTTTTAAAGTATATCCGCCACAGTTTTGGAAACTGTGCATTGCATGCTTGATCTTCTTCAGCAGTTTTACAATGGTGTTACCGGATCTGCCAATCCTTCTCAATATGATCAATGGCAAGCAGTACAATTGGCTTATTATTCCTGTATTCTCTGCTATTGCCTTGATCACCAGGCCGTTCAGCGGAAAATTATGCGATACTATAGGGCGGGTGAGGGTGATGTGCATTGGAGCAGCAGTTACAACACTGGCCTGCTGCTTTTATATCTTCATCCCTTTTGCACTCTTGTTTTTTCTTAACAGGGGATTTCATGGTCTTTGTGCAGGGTTTACACCCACAGGTTTTACGGCATTTGCTGATGATATAGTTCCATTGGAAAAGCGCGGTGAAGCTATGGGTATAGTTGGGATATGCAATAATGTCGGCAATGCACTGGGCTGGGTAATTGGCAGTAAATGCACAGTTATTTTCGGGTTGGATATCATGTTCCAGATAGCAACTTTTCTAGGGTTTGTATCATTGCTCATATTCATTACCCTGAAAGAAGAGGCTGTCACTAAGCAGAGGTTTACTTTCAGCATGCTGAATTTAAGGAAAGATGAGTTATTCGAAAAACGGGTTTGGATGCCGGGCATGGTGATGGTACTGACCTGCTTTTCATCTGGCGGCATTTTAGCGCTGATAGCAGAATTTACACATTCTGTGGGCATAGAGAATAAAGGCACCTATATGGCCATCTATATCGGTTCATCGTTATTCATACGTTTTCTGGCGGGACGCTGGAGTGATCAATACGGCAGGAAAAGGATCTCATTATACGGCGTTATAGCGCTTTCCTTAAGTATGCTGGTACTGGCATTTACAGAAGGCACTTTCCTTTATGTCACCTCATCAGTATTATTCGGCGTAGGTTTTGGGCTCATATCACCTTCACTTTTTGCCTGGGCTGTGGACTTATCTGAAGAGGGCAGGAAGGGTAAAGCCGTTGGTACTTTATTCATTTACCTTGAGATAGGGGTTATCCTTGGGTCTTCTGTCTGCGGGCTTCTATACAACAACCAGGTTGAGAATTTCAGGCTGGCATTTATCATTTGTGCTGTCTTTGCAGCACTGGCCGGTTTCTTTGTATGGGAAAGCCCATCGCGCAAAAAAGCGATACAAAGCAGTTAGTAATTAACAAATTACAAATTTAATTTTTTTTCGTTCCGATATTTCATTTTAACTTTGGAAAATGAAAAGGTCAATTATCCTGATACTTTTGTTAGTCATTACTAAAAGTATCTCATTTGGGCAGGAATCTGAAACACCGGGCAATTCTTTAGGAGTGGTTTTCAATCCGGGCTTTGAATCACCGGGCACTAAGATCTATACCACAGGCATCAGGTATATGCATTCCACCAGCAATGTATTTGGGTTTGGCGTTGAATTGGATTACCAGCAGATAATTGGTACCTATAGTAATTCTGATGGTGCGGCAGGCATCGCCTTTGCCCGCATGACACCTTTTGATAAGGGCTTTTTTGCAGAAATAGGCATTCAGGGTTACCAGTTTATTTCAACATCAAGGTCTTCCGCCAAATCACCCATGGCATATTATCCTTACGTTGCCTTAGGATATCAGCTAAAGATCTCCCAAAGTTTCAATGTGGAACTTCAGGCAAGGCCATTTACCTTCAATGGCAACAAATTTGACTTAAGGACTTCCGGTAACAAGGGTGCCATATCCCAGAAATTTTACCTCGGATTGAATTACGCTTTTAATTAGCGGCCTTTACTACACACATGGTCGTATAGCCACGGGCTACCAATGTCTCCTCTCCATTTGTATCCACACAGATAATATCTGATTCACAGAAATGCAGCAGGTTTCCTGCTTTTATAACTTTGCCTTTTCCAATGATCTTGTTGCCTATACCGGGCCGCAGGTATGCTATTTTCAGGTCGGAAGTTACCGTGCCTTCTGATATGTCTACCAGGCTGTAAGCCGCGAAGCCCATAACAAGATCCGCAACAGTTGCTATCAGTCCGCCATGGGCATAGCCGAATTGCTGCTGGTGTTTTTGCTCCAGTATAAGTTCGCCTTCAACATAACCCGGTTCTATGGTTGTAAGGTTAAAGCCGATATGGTGCATGAAGTATTGCTTTTCGAGTTTTTTCAGGATGGTTGCTTTAAAGTCTGGGTTTTTTGGATGCATATAATATGTTTTTGGAAAATGGTATTTGTCAGTAGTTGTGTATTAAAAAGTGAGTTCTTCCAAAGCACTCCTTAATTCGCCTGCGGTTTTATTTTCTTTTAATTTCAAGGCCAGGGCAATGCCTTTTTCATACACTTCAATGGCTTTTTCATTATTGTCCATGGATTCATAATGTTTGGCCAACTGGTAATAGTTGGCCAGGTAATCAGGAAAGGTATGATAGATATGTTCCATTTTTTCCAACGCCATCCGGCTGTCATCCATGGACAGGTATTCCATGGCCACACCGAAATGGAGGAAAGGATCATCAGGGGTTTTTTCAAGCCAGTCGAGTAAGGTTTGCAATCTTTGCATCAGAGTGAAATTTGATTTTGTGTATTATGTCTGCAAAACTCCTTTTTTCTTAGCACTTTTTATGCTTAATTTTGCAACATTCAATTAACATGAAAATTTTAGTGTGCATGAGTGTAGTGCCTGATACCACTACAAAAATTACTTTTACCGATAATAACACCAAATTCAATACGCAGGGTGTTCAATTTATTATCAATCCTTATGATGAACTTTCCCTGACAAGGGCGCTGGAGATCACTGAAAAGAGTGGTGGCAGTGTAACCGTTGCCACTGTTGGTCTGGCAGATGCCGATGCTGTAATACGCAAGGCGCTTGCCATTGGCGCAAATGATGCCATAAGGATCAACGCTGAACCTGTGGATGGCCAGTTTGTTGCGGAACAATTGGCGCACATTGTGCGTGAAGGCGGTTATCATATGGTACTTACGGGTCGCGAAAGCATTGACTACAATGGTGGTCAGGTTTGTGGTTTGTTGGGGGCTTTGCTTAAATGGCCTTCGGTGAATGTTTGTACAAAGATCGATGTGGTGGATGGCAAAGGCCATTTTGAAAGGGATATAGACGGCGGCAGGGAAACTGTTACGGCTGTATTGCCGGTTGTAGCCAGTGGCCAGAAAGACCTGTGTGAGCCGCGTATACCAAATATGAAAGGTATCATGGCTGCCAGGACAAAACCTTTGAATGTGGTGAACCCTATAGCAGTGGAAACTTTCGGGCAGTACAATGCATTTGAGAATCCTGTGGCCAAGCAGGCGGTGAAATTATTCGATGCGCAAAACGCAGGGCAATTAATAGATGCACTTAAGAACGAAGCAAAAGTAATTTAATATATAAAAGAATAAAATGACAGGAATATACGCGGAGAATTCAGATGGTATTTTTAAGAAATCAGTTTTAGAGGCAGCTTCCTATGCTTCACAAATAAGCAACGGGAATGTTACAGCGGTATGCATAGGCAAACCGAATGACGGCGAGGCAGATAAACTGGCAAAATATGGGGTTACTAAATTGATAGTGGTTGAAGGGTTTAAAGCCTTTGACGCACAGGATTACAGCAAGGCTATTGCTGCAAGCCTGAATGGTATCAAGACAATTGTTATAGCGAACACTTACGAAGGTAAATCATTGGGGCCACGCATTGCGGTGCTGGTGAACGCTTCACTGGCAACCAATGTGGTTGATTTGCCAAATACAGCCAATGGCTTTGTAGTAAAGAGGGGTGTATTTTCGGGTAAAGGTTTTGCTTATGTAGCCCTTAACAGGGAAACAAAAGTGATAGCCATTACCCCAAACAGTATAGAATTAAAAGAGCATCCGGTGTCAATTGCGGTGGAAAACGGCGCTGCGGGACAATCGGATAACCTTACAGAGATCACTGGTACCAGCAAGGCGGCTGGTAAAATACCTTTAACCGAAGCAGAAATAGTGGTTTCAGCAGGCAGGGGAATGAAAGGCCCTGAGAACTGGAACATGGTTGAAGAACTTGCCCAAATACTCGGGGCGGCTACAGCCTGCTCGAAACCTGTTGCGGATATGGACTGGAGGCCGCATGGCGAGCATGTGGGCCAGACAGGTATCACCATTAAACCCAACCTGTACATAGCGATCGGCATTTCGGGTGCCATACAGCACCTGGCAGGTGTAAGCAGCAGTAAGGTGATTGTTGTTATCAACAAGGACCCTGAAGCACCTTTTTTCAAGGCTGCTGATTATGGTATCGTAGGCGATGCGTTTGAAGTTTTACCACAGTTGATAGCGGCTGCAAAGGCAGCAAAAAATTAATACCGGTTTGCAGAAGATCAAAGTAGACATATATGGCATTGCGCCAAGCCAGATGCAGGGTTCTTACAGTTTGATCCTGTCAGAGGAGGATGGGGAGCGCAAGATACCGGTTATTGTAGGCCAGTATGAAGCACAGGCTATTGCTATTCAGATAGAGGGCATCAATACAGGCAGGCCCCTGACCCACGACCTGTTTTTATCGTTTGCAAGGAGGTTCAGCATCAATATCAAGGAAGTTTTTATCCATCAATTGAAGGAAGGTGTTTTTTACTCCTTCCTGATATGTGAAAGGAATGGCGAAATATATGAAATAGACAGCCGCACGAGCGATGCCATTGCATTGGCCGTAAGGTTCGATTGCCCTATTTATACCACCGAGGAGATCCTTGAATCTGCGGGTATCAAGATAGACGATAATTCTGTTGAGAAACCTGGAAGGGGTAAGGCGGATGTGCCTTCACAAAAACCCAAGGAAGACACGGACCGGTATAAATCAAAATCCATTGAGGAGCTTGAAAAGATGCTCGACATTGCATTGAATAATGAAGATTATATGAAAGCGGCTCAAATAAGGGATGAGATCGACAAGAGGAAATAAATTGCCTGTTTTACTGTTCATGATGGTGTCCCTTTTAATCGGGGCCTGCCAGCACATCAGTGAAAAACAACTATTGACAGGCAGGTGGCAATACATTAAAGTGCTGAATAATGATACTGCAATGTTTCCCATCGAAGATACCGATTACATCGAGTTTAAAAGTGACAGTACCTTCCATTATGAAATTGCATCCGTACGCAAGGATAATTCAGGTACATGGCAATATATTGATCACTGCATACGCTTGAAATATAATGATCCGGATACTGTCCGTACTTTTAGCGTTGAGATCATTTCCAAACGCGACCTGATTTTTGAAGAGGGCACTAAGCAGTTTGTTCTTAAACGGTTGGAATAAAATTTAACCAAATTGTAGTTTTTTTAAAAAAAATCATAAATTGCAGCCATGTTGATCAGTTTCAATGGCGTATTGACCAATGCAGACGATAAGATTTTCTCTGTCTACAGCAGGATATATAAATACGGCGATGGTTTTTTTGAGAGCATAAAACTGATCAATCGCGCACCTGCATTATTCGACCTGCATTATAACCGCATAAAAAGGGCTGCAACACTTTTCAAGATCAACCTTAACGAAAAATGGACCCAGACTTTTTTTGAAGAGCAACTCAACCTGTTGTGCCTCAAGAACGGCTTTGTCAATGCGCGCTGCCGCATAACATTTTACAGGGATACCCAGGGTTTCTATGCACCTGCTTCCAATAAGTGCAGCTTTATCATTGAATTATCTGAGGACAATGGTGTATACCGTTTGAACGATAAGGGATTGACCCTTGGCCATTACAGGCAGATATTAAAACCTTCCAACTTTACCAGTTTTTTTAAACCATTATCTGCGATCAATTATGTAATGGCAGGTATAGCGGCAACAGAACAAAACTGTGACACCGTCGTTTTATACAACGAATACAAAAGGGTTTGTGAAGTGCACAACGCCAGCATTTTTTTGCTGGTGGAAGATGATATCCTGACACCTGCCTTAAGTGAATATTGCCTCGACGGGGTGATGCGCCAGCACATTATTAACAGGTGCAAGCTGCTTAACAGGCATATTGTGGAAACGGAAATAACCGAAGAGGATTTGCTGAACGCGGATGAGATATTTACCAGCAATGCCAGCAGGGGCATGCAGTGGGTAGAGAATTATGGTGACAAGGTTTATGGTTTCACCAAAACCCGGGAACTTTTTGATGCTGTTTTCAGGTAGTCGCTATTGAGCCAGTATCAGGCCTTGCCAGTTGATAAACCTGAAAAACTGTAATAGTCGTCTCAATGCGAAATTTCAATTAAATTTCAAATTATGCTCAATCCTCAATCGCCTCAATGCCTAATTGCTTCAATCGTTCCAGATTGTCCCTCATTGCTTTAAGTTGCTCAGGGGAGTGCCCTTGCCAATCAGTGACTTCACCGGAAACCCGAAGCGCATCCTTAGTGCGGTACGACTTCGTTGGGTTACCGGGAAATTTCTTGTCAGTCAGGTTGGGGTCATCTTCGATAGGGCCTGTCGGCTCAACGATATAGATCCTTCCGGGACCTTCACCCAGGGCCAGTTCAGCTCCCCATATGGCAGCATCCATGGTGGCAGACAGATATACGTAGGACGCCTTTTTTTGCTTGCCGTAGTTGGAGTTAAAGCCGGGTGCTATCAAATCTCCCTTCTTTAAATTCGCTTTAGTGCCATGATAGAGTTTTTGTGAATCCGGGTCGTTAGACACTATTGGTTTATCCTCATTGCTGTTTGTGTTCATTGTATTTATGGCCTCAATATTTTCTCCATAGCCCTTCCTTTAGCCAGTTCATCTATCAGCTTATCCATATAGCGGATCTTTTGCATCAGTTTGTCTTCAATATCTTCGACCCTGTACCCACAAATAACACCTGTGATCTTTGAAACATTGGGATTCAGTCTCGGTGCTTCTGCGAAAAAGGTTTCAAAATTGGTTTTCTTGTCGATCTGCAACTGTAATGCGCGTTGGTCATACCCAGTCAGCCAGCAAATAATAGTGTCCACCTCTTCTTTTGTACGACCTTTTCTCTCCGCTTTGTGAATGTAATGGGGATAGACGCTGGCAAAAGACATTTTGAATACTCTTGTATTATCCATAGGTATGATTTTATAATTAGAGCTTTACTTTTTACTTTTTGATTTCAATTTTTCTTCGTTTTCCTGCTTTCTGAATTTGATCATTCTTGTGATCATGTCTATGGGAAGATCATCTTCATTTGGTAATTGGATCACCGATTTGGAAACTTTATAATCTTTTAAATCGCTTTCAAATTTTTTTAAGAATTCTGCGCTAAACGGGTTTGAAAGTGAAATGTGGTTTGGAAACGCTGCATAATATATCAGGTATCCATTATACTTGAAGCATGGTATTTGATAACTGATAAGCTCTTCAACATCAGGAACAACAGCATGGATTACCTTACGGATTTTTTGCATGCGTTCTTGAATCTCAGCCGGAAATCCTGACTGGTATTCATCAATGGTTTTAAAATCTGTTTTGGCCATATTTTCACCTAAAAGATTGAATTCAAAATTAATTTATTTTTTTGTTAAAGAGAAGGCAGGGTATTTTCATTGAAAGTAATTTTAAGTTTACACTTCTTCAAAAGCATACCTGTTTTTCCTGTTGCGCATTAAAATAATAAGGCACAACAATAAAGTTAGGGCAAATACTATTGATTCTGACAGATTGAAGCTTATTCCCAGAATAAAGATAATGGCAAATCCCAAAAGGAATAAAACCAGGTTTTTTAATTTAAATATCCTCCCGAATTGATACCTGCATGTAATTTTTTTTTGAACAATTCCATTCTTTTTGAATTGGCATTCTATTCCCTTTAGTATGTTTGCCACATTGAATGACACCTCGTAATGGTCATTGTTACGGTCATCAAAATTGTGTTCACTTTTGGTTTTCAAATTTCGCTTTTCAGATACAAGCTGGTCATTCAAATAAACTCTTTCCATGCCACTTAAGGGTGAACCCCAGCCTTTGATGGTGTTGGTCCCATCGTTCCAAACAAACCAAAAACCGGTAGAAATGCCGGCCTGGGATTTTTCAGGTATCTTTTCCATATTTTACTTAAGAGGTTCAGCAATGCCTATTAAAATCCCTTCAGGCCCGCGAACGTAACAAAGTCTGTATGTATCCTGGTATTGAACCACCTCTTCGACAAGTTGCGCGCCGAGCTTGTAAAGTCTGGCGAGCGTGTCATCTATGTCAGCAACCGCAAACATAACACGCAAATAACCTAAGGCATTTACAGGAGCGTTGCGATGGTCTTCTATTACTTTCGGATGAATGAACCGCGATAACTCCAGCCGGCTGTGCCCGTCCGGGGTAACCATCATGGCAATTTCCACAGATTGGTTCCCAAGTCCTGTTACACGACCGGCCCATTCGCCCTCGATCATAGCCCTCCCTTCCAACTCCAGACCGAGTTCAAGGAAAAAAGCAATGGTTTCGTCAAGAGATTCTACGACAATCCCGACATTGTCCATTCTAAGCAAATTATGTTTTGTCATTATTGAAATTTATGTTTAAGCAGGGTAGGGGTCCATAGTTATTATCCGGCCGGTTGCTCGCTCGGGAATTTTGACATATCCATAAAGAAGATCTCCCAGGTGTGCCCGTCAAAATCTTCCATGGTGCGTTGTTGCATGAAACCGTAGTCCCTCATTTCATTTGGTTCTTTTCCACCTGCTGCAAGTGCTTCTTTCATAATATTATTAACTTCATCCACACTGCCCACAGACAATGAGAAAAGTCCTGCCAAACTTGACTTTGTGTCGGCAATCGGTTTGGTCGCAAATGTTTTAAACTTTTCGTGCGTCATTATCATTAAAAAAATATTTTCGCTCCATACCATGCATTTCCCACTGTCGTCTGAAAATTGCGGGTTGTTTGTAAAGCCCATTGCAGTGTATAAGTCCATTGACTTTTGAAGGTCTTTAACTGCTAAATTGATGAAAATTTGTTTACTCATATGATTGGTTGTTCTATTTTTAAATTTCTGTTTTGAATCCGGCCTTAACCATTTACCCTGATTTTCTGGTTGTAAATATATGAAACTGCCAGTATACCTCCAATCACTATTGGAAGAATAATGAATCCAATATTACCGTCTACTACAGCATGACTTATTACTGCAAAGATCAAATTAAATGTTAAACCGGCATACGCCCACTCTTTTAACTTTGGATGTAACTTTGGTATTATTAAAGCGGTTACGCCCAATATTTTAAAAATAGTCAACGCAAATGCAAAATAATCAGGGTAGCCGAGAGGTTGTGTTCCCGCAGTCATGTATTGCGGTGCAAATAGGAGTGTGCCCAGGGGCATTAAGCCTTCAAACAGGAATATAAATCCTGTTGAAATTCCGAAGATGATTTTATTCTTTTTCATTTTTATGATATTTAATGGTACAAACCTCGGCAAAAAAACAGGCTATTTGAAGTGTGTTTACGACAATTAGGGGTATGGAATACGACAAGTGTTGAGAGCCTTACTTATATGCAAGGAGTCACTATAGCACGGCTACCTGTATTGCACCAGTTTTTACTAGTACCTTTTAACTAGTTTTCTATAAATTAAAATACCGGTACTTACAAGTATCCAATAATAAATTGTCAATGTAATAAAACAATATCCTAAATACCATAGAAACCAATTCCAAACCATATCAAGGCTAATTCCATATTTCTCAACAAAAATCCAGTCATCATAAATCATATAACCCCAAAAAATCACAGACAAGATTGTCAATAGAATCAGATATACTTTCCAGGCTGTTTTGAATTTTTTTTTCATTTCAATCAGTCAAATCGCAACCAATAAAGCCTTCATCACTTTTGCCAACCTCCGTTCCCTTCACCCACAATTTTTCTATCAGAGGTAAAAAACAATTGTTCTCAAAAGTAGAAATTTTTAGCATCAATTAAAGTGTTTTTCAATATAATAGATTGTAGTCTTTTATTGTTAGTATGGAATCGATATCACTTCACCTTGTATGTTTATAATTTTTATTTTATCCGGTGTTTCAGTGATAATTTGTTGATTCGGGTACAAATGATACAGGCCATACATTTTAGTGTCAATTTTGATATTCCTTTCTTTAGCATCCAATATAACCCAGGATGGAACAAACGCCCACTCCATATTGTTTATTTTCCCAATTGTATCTGCACTTTCTGTATCACCCGAAATAAATATCTTTTTACCATGCCAGGTGATTAAATATGAATAGTGGTGAAAAGTAAATCTATGTTTCGTTTTAAATGCCTGTATGGAAAAGTCGGAAAGGGTGTCCCTGAGACTTCCTAATTTGGATATATTCCACGGGCCATAGCTTCTCCCCTTTTTTGTTTTTAGAATTCTTTTAAGGGTTTTCCCGGAATAATGATCGGGATGCCTATGGGTAAATATGAATATTGAATTCCCTTTAATGCTGTCCAACTCAGATCTGTCATATTCCATATAATTGAAAGCACCTGATTTATACGGAAAGTCTGTATAAATATTCAGGTTACCGTCGGTCATGTAAAGACCGCAATTCCCGATAAACCTGATCTTTATTTCATTGGATTGACTGAATCCAAAATGCGGGATGAAAAATAAAACTATTACAAATAGCTTTTTATAATTTTTTTTCGTCTTCATTTATCAGTCTTTCATATCCATTATAAGGCCTTAACTCCATTAGTTCAAACTTTATCTTACCTGATTTAACCAACGGCAAAGAATCAAGTATCTCTTTTGCCGTTGATTTATCCTTTGACTCTAAGATCAAAACTGCATTTCTATCCTCAGTGAAATATATTTCTCTTAATGTGTCCGATAGATAGAGTTCAAAGACATGTTGCGCCTCTTGTTTCAATAAGTCTCCAAGACTGTCCCATGTTGTTCCTGATATCTCTGTTTCTATTGCTAGTATTTTCATTATGAAGGTAAAAATAAATAATCTCAAAAGTAGGAACTTTTGAGATTATTTAAAATGTTTTCCAATATAATAGATTACCGTAACTAGAAATTTATACCCAATGACAACGAATTTTGCATATAGATATCTTTTCTTCTTTCTATTTTCAGATCTTCAGCGTCCATGTCTTCGGAGTCGCTTGCAATGGCATTTGTATAATATGTCTTTTTTGAAGTAAAACAGCCAAATCCTATGTTGTAGCCAATATTGAATCTTTTAGTTATATTGTATTTTAAGCCTGCGCCACCATTTATTGTAAAGTGATTCCCAACGTTTACACATTGTCTTTTCATTACATCTGATAAATGATTGATACCTATCCCTGCATAAATGTAAGGTGCAAATTTTGAGTTTTCATTAAGGTAAATACCGTTTGCAAATTTATATTTAAGCGCAAGGTTTCCGGAAACCATAAGAGACCTTAATTCACCCATTCCTAATCTGTCTTTACAACCCGGGCATCTTTGCTCAAGAGACACTACTCTGTTTGCATCAGCCTCTGTTTGACAATATCCGAAATAACCAACATACCCGCCGATGTTAAGATCAAACGATTTATTTAAATAAGCACCGAAGGTGGAGGTTATACCATTATAACATGTGGTTTTAAATTTAAAGAAGCTATTGCCTAAATTGCCATTGTAATGTTGGATGGACCCGCCAAGCGTTATTCCAAATCTGTTGTCTTGGCTTTGTCCGATGGCACTCATTGTGCATAAAAGTAATGCGGGGATCAGTAGATAATTTTTCATGACTTTGTTATTTTTTGGTTAATGATTACCCTCTAATACAATTTATTGAGGTTCACCCCCCAAGGGGACCGCTTTTTATTTTATCAGGTGTTTATTCCTGTAAATAATTTTTTTACTACGTCATTGAACCGAAATTTTTGTACCCCCGAAGGGAATACGAATGTCTTTAAAACAAATTAATATTGAATAAAAAGTGTTTTAGTCTTTGTACGATGCCTGTGACGTTTCGTGGGGTAAAGATGTGAAGGGACTTGTATCACAATACCGTCTTCTCATTTTCTGTGGTTACAGTTGTCAAATTTAGAAATGTCAAACTTCATTTCTTTTATTTCATGTTGTCTGTCTTTAAATAAGTCGTTAAGTTGTTGCCAATAGTTTTTATTGTTGTCCCAAAACTTAGTGTCCACATCTAAAACACTTTTCAATAAATCGCCTTCATACATATCACCTTCTGCGAATAAATTGCCTGCCAGGGTTTCTATTGCCAATGGCATTAAAAAATAGAGTCCAATTTCTTGTCCTATCATTATTCTCAAATCTTCGGTCGTAAAATCTTGAAGTTGTTTTTTGCGTAACGCGTTACAAGTCTTTATTAAATAAGAACCTTCGTCTGAGCTTAACGCAGGCCAAGTATTCTTTTCAAGGCTATCAAGCGATTTTTGTCGCCAATTATTTTCGAGTTTCATTGCTTGTCATTTAACTAATAGATATATTATTTTATTTGCCAGGTCTTGACGTTAACATCTCACAAATATTAAAACACTCTATTCTACTTTTCACAAACTCCGTCCCCTTCACCCACAATTTTTATTTTGCAGATAAAACAAATATTCTCAAAAATATGAACTTTTTATATTATCCAAAACGATTTTCATTTTAATTCAGTTATGCCCATATTCCCCAATGCAAACGCAAACCTGTCCGCATATTCTGAGTTTTCCCATTTTTAAGGTGTAATTATTACAGGGGCTGTCATTTTTTCAAGCATGATCCCCCGCTTATCGAAGAGTTTTATTTGGAATTGAAAAGTGTCAGTTTTTATTGGCGGATCAATCATTTTAAATTGCATATATTCAGAAGAATAATAATTGAGCTTACTGACAAAAGTTGAATCGTTATTATTTATCCTATTTCCAGAAAATGAAAAAAGACTTGTTACATCTGTTATCTTATTATTCCTGTGGTTAAATATCTGAATTGAATCTAATTTCCCCGAAAAAACAAATACAGGACAAGGTTGCCTTGCATATGCAGTGCCAATTAATGAGAAACCTTTATCATAAACTGCAAATTCTTCTTTGAAGCCAACTGCTACAACCAAAGAATCGTATGAGACAGAATCAAATGTGTTTTTCCACAATCGGTCGGATAATATTTTAAAACAAAAAACACTATCTATTTCTTTAACATTTACCGGTTTTTCAAAATCTGCGCAGGAACCTTTTGTGCCCTTTCTGCAAGCCTCTTGAATGCAAAGAAGAAACAAAAAAATAATTAAAATTTTTATTTTCATCAGTTTAAATACTTAAGCATTCCTTTATAAATTGGATATTTAATTATTTTAATTCAGTTATGCCCATATTCCACAACGCAAATGCGAATCTGTCGGCATATTCAGCGATCACCATGGCAGTTGGTTTGCCTGCGCCGTGGCCTGCTTTTGTCTCAATACGGATAAGGGTAGGGTTGGGACCATCGTTCACGGCTTGCAGGTGTGCAGCAAATTTGAATGAATGGGCAGGGACTACACGGTCATCATGGTCGCCGGTGGTGACCATCGTTGCAGGGTAGTTTTTACCTTTGTGCAAATTATGGCAAGGGGAATAGCTGAGCAGGTAGTTCAGCATTTCAGGTGAGTCTTCTGCAGTGCCATAGTCGTAGGCCCAGCCGGCACCTGCTGTAAATTTATGGTAGCGGAGCATGTCCAGCACACCCACTGCAGGCAATGCCACTTTGTATAGTTCCGGCCTTTGGGTCATACAAGCGCCCACCAGCAAGCCACCATTGGAACCACCGGAAATCGCAAGGTGAGCCGATGAAGTATATTTTTCTTTTATTAACCATTCAGCGGCTGCAATAAAATCATCGAACACATTTTGCTTATGCATTTTAGTACCAGCATCGTGCCACGCTTTGCCATACTCACCGCCGCCTCTCAGGTTCGGTACTGCATAAATGCCACCCGCTTCAAGCCAGGCCACCATGGCGGTGCTGAAAACCGGTGTGAGGCTAATATCGAACCCACCATACCCGTACAATATGGTTGGGTTATTGCCATCCATTTTAATTCCTTTTTTATGGGTGATCATCATGGGGATCTTTGTGCCATCTTTACTTGCATAAAATATTTGCTTTGACTCGTAACCTTCCGGATCAAATTTGACACCTGATTTTTTGTAAATATCAGATTTACCTGTAGCTACATCGAAGGAGAAAATAGTCGTTGGGTTAATATAGCTGGTGTAGGAATAATACAAAGTGGTTTCTTCCCATTTGCCACCGACACCATCAGCAGTACCTTTGCCAGGCAATGCAATTTCCCTTTCCATTTTCCCATCCAGGTTGTATTGCAGCATTTGTGAAGTGGCATCCTTAAGGTAAGACGCGAATAATTTGCCACCACCAGTGCTGATGCTTAAAGGCATTGTTGTTTCAGGTATTACATCCACCCAATTTTCCGGGCTTAGTTTGGCAACATCTGTTTTAACAAGGCGCATGTTAGGGGCTTTCATATCCGTTAGGATATAAAGTGTATTGCCTTCGGAATGTACAATGTTGGTATTATTGTCGAAGTTGTTGACGATATTTTTGATAGGGCTGTTCTTTACCCTCAGGTCTTGTATATATAATTCATTGCCATTGGTAGAAGTTGCGGCGGTAATGATTAGGAAGTTCTCATCTTCTGTGAGGCCTCCTCCAACGTACCGGCGCGGTGTTGCGCTGCCACCGAATATCAGTTTGTCCTGCGATTGTTTTTCGCCAAGTTTATGGAAAAACAATTTATGCTGGTCGGTCTTAGCGGACAATACACTACCGGCCTTAGGTTTGTCATAACTGCTGTAATAAAAACCTTCATTGCCTTTCCACGACAGGCCACTGAATTTAACATCCTTCAAAGTGTCCTCGATCACAGCTTTTGTTTCGGCATTCAGAACGATCACTTTGCGCCAGTCGCTGCCGCCTTCACTTATCTGGTAAGCCACAAGGCTGCCATCCTTGCTGAAATCTATACCGCCAAGGGAGGTGGTGCCATCAGGTGAAAATGTATTGGGGTCGAGGAAGATCTCCGGTGCGCCATCACCGATCTGCCTGTAAAGCACACTTTGGTTCTGGAGCCCGTCATTTTTGTAGTAATAGGTATACTTGCCTTCATGGAACGGGGCGGTAAAACGTTCATAGTTCCATATTTCTTCCATGCGTTTCCTTAGTTTTTCCCTGTAAGGTATCTTATCCAGGTATGAGAAGGTGAGGGCATTCTGGGAATCGATCCACTCATGTGTTTTGGGTGACTGGTCATCTTCGAGCCAGCGGTATGGGTCAGGGATAATTTTGCCGAAAAAGGTATCGGCGGCATTCACGGTATCTGTTTTGGGGTATTTCATTTTGGTAACTTCTGTTTTTGGGGCCTCCTTGCAGGCATTTATTGCGGAAAGCAATAGTACGGATGAGATAATATTGATGATCTTCATAACACAAATGTATAATATTTCCCCAGTTTATCGTTATCAGGTAAAGATTTGCCAGACAAATTGGGTTTGTTTTTCAGCGACTTAGCCTTTTATATTGATCCAAAACACTTACCTTTGATCATACCATGCAGAATCAGGAAAATGAACTGAACGATCATCCCGTTCAAAAAAAGGCTATTTCCTCCCGGATCAAAACGATACTGTTGCTGATGTTGGGTTTTGCCACCCTTGTGCTGGTGAACCTGACATTAACAGAACAGGTAAAGAAATTGGTTGCCACTACGTTGGGCTATAGGTCCGGTTATCATCCGCCGGCCGGTCGTTATTATTATTCTAATAATGAACATGAGGCTGAAAAGAAGCGCATCGTTGAGCGGTACAATTATGAAGATGATTTCTTTGATAATGATCCGGAATGGAAGTCTTATACGCAAAGAAACCAAAAAAGCCTAGCCATTATTCATTGGTCGGGACGTTTGTTTTTAATAGTAATAAGTATCATTGGCCTAGCCATTTATTTTTTGAGGCGAAGAAAGGAGAAACTATTTGGCCCGGTTGACTGGATTACACTATTCCTGGGACTTTTCTTCATGAAAGACGTGGCTATGGACTGCATGGGTATTGTATTCAGGATACATTTAAACGATATGGTCATCTGGACATACTTTGGATTGCCTTATAAAAGCTTGTCGTTCGTATGGGTTATCATCGGTTTCCTCCTGTTCTTTTTTATCCTTTACAAACTGCCAAAAGGCTATTTCTGGATGTTCATTGTATGTGGTTTTATTGGCAGTTTTGCCGGGGCTTTTTTATGGTTTAACGCAATGCATAAAATGCATCGGCTAAAGCATCCGGTCAAAGAATTGACCACAGGTGATATCGCAGCAAATTTTACAGCAATTGTACACGGCAACAACGATAGTTTTTACTTTAATAAATACAGGGATTCAATAGTAGTACTCGATTTCTTTTTCACCACATGCGGCCCTTGCAGGAGAGCCATTCCCCATGTCAATACACTACATGCTAAATACAGGGCGCGTGGGGTTGTTTTCTTTGGCGTAGATCCACTTGAGGATGACCAGAAACGATTGGACAGGTTCCTTGCAAAAGTGCAGGTAGATTATCCTATCCTTAAAGCGGATAAGATGATGGCAGATACCTATGGGGTGTATGGTTTCCCAACCGTTTTTGTTATAAACAAAGGACGCATCGTATTGAGATTATCCGGATGCGGGGATGATTTTGAAAGCAATATCAGGCAAAAGCTGGAAGAGGTTTTGAAGGGGCATTAGGCCTTATGATGGATTGAAATATGCGGTCAAAAAAATAATGCTTAAATATGCCCATAATATTGAAAATAGGATATGTATTGTTGTTTCAAATATTTTCCCTTTCCAGAGGTGTGAAGAATACCCGAAAAACTGGATCAAAAACCTGCATACCCAAAATATTCCAAACCCAAGTGATATTTTCTTGCCAAGGACAGTATGAACAAGTTCATTTGATGATGTAAGGCAAAGCAGGCCCATAAGAAAAACTACCAGTGCTATAAAGAAGGTGTGCACCATCATCATTTGCCGGCTTAAAAGGCTTAGTGATCTCAATTCATCCCGCCATTTGAAATATTTTGGAAAGCCAGAGTGCATTAAACTCAATGCCATTAAAAGGATACCAATTATTTTAAAGTGTATTTCCATTTTTATTAAGTATGAAGGTTGAAATAAAAGGTGTCAGTTTTATTTCGTCTGCAATTTTAAGGTTCGCATGCATAAAGGTTTTTAGCCATGTGCTTTTAGAAAAAAAATGAAAAAATCCGATATTGTAAACTACAAAATTTGGCAAATCCCGTAAATGTTCTGTTATATAAATTTGTCCGCTTGGTTTTATAACCCTGCAAAGTTCCTTGAAAAAATTTACCCTTTCAATTTCATTCCTCACTTCGTGGGCCGCCAGGATAACAAATATCTTGTCGGCTGAATTATCCGCAAGTTTCAAATCTATTGCTGATGTATGGATGCTGCCGTGAAAAGGTGGATAGGCCTTTCTCGCCCGTTTTATTGAGGCCTCCGTATGTTTGGCCTGGTCATAAAAATCAAGCGAAATGAGTTCTGCATCTTTGAATTTGTGCCGGAGTAGATAACTTGTTTCATCAAATCCAGCATTGATATTGATAATTGTTTTTTCCGTATACTGTTGGTCTACCCATTTTAAATCATAAAGTCCTGAAAAGTCATAAATGTAAAATGAAGCCAATAATGAAAGAACTATTGAAACCAGGATGGTAAAGCAAATAATATGAATAATTGATTGTATTGGCCTGTCAAATAATTTGGCTGAATAAAACAAAAATGGAACTAAAATAATGGCAGTTATATAAAATGGCCAATTAAAACGGATAATGTTCAATACGCCTTGAAAGGGTGTCCTTATTTTTGCCATATTTCTATTTGCCCTTTTTTCCAGTAATATGGAATATCCTTTATAATAAATGCATTTGCCAAAACCGGGTTTTCAAGATTCAATGACTTGAAAAATGCAAAATTGTATTCAATGACCTTTACAGCACTAGGTATCCAGTTTTGCCTTACACCTTCTATAATCAAAACCTTTTGTTCTTTTTTATTATAAGTAAAAGTAAAGGGGAGGGGACCTGCAAATTTTCTTGCTTCTTTCCAATCTGCGAATGGAGAGTTTTTGGGTAATAAGACATTTTCTTCCTTTGTATCTATGGTGAGGCCAAATTGTGAAGTATTTGACCTTATTTCCTTTGTGCCTATTCCTTCCGTCTGTATAATATCAGTTTTAGTGTAATTGTAATGTGTAAATATATTACCCATAAATGCCATTTTACCCTTATCTGTCTCTGATTTGAGGATATACAAACCCCTCAAACGCTTTCCTGCAAGATTTGTATAACGGACAAATATGCGATAGCCGATCAAAAAAAAATCATTGCCCATGAATCTCGGAAATCCCTTTGGTCGCAAATCTTTTGTTTGAACCATTGCCACTGCTATAAAAGCCCAATTATCATTAAAAGTGTCCAGTTGCAAACATTCAGGTATCATGTGTTGCAGTTGCTCCTTAGGTACAGCAAATGTCAGCACAAGTGAATTCTCGAAAAATGCTTCAACTGCAAACGGATGATTTTTTAAAAATGAAAGCATATTATGTTTTTTGCCGTACTTGTTTATTGTTTATCAGAAATCCATTGCAATATATAAGAAGGATAAATAAAAAAGCAAAAAGCGAATTGAGCTTACCCCAAAGCAATAAATCTGGCACAAGGATATATTCCATTCCATTCATTATTGCCACAATGATAATTTGAGTGATGGCATTTAACCGCATTTTAATGCCGCTTAAAATCCAGGTAGCCATGCAAATTTCAAAGAACCCAATCAATAAGGTCAATTGTTCTGAATATTTATAGCCAAGGATCCTTCCAACAATTTCCTTATGTCTGGGAACAAGGTCAAGCACCTTACAAAAAAGCCCGTTAATTATCCACACAACAGCAATCACCCAGGTTAATATTTTGTGGGTCTGCGGCATTTACTTATTGATCTTCTCAAATATCCTGATATCGTAAATTGTAGGATTGTCCTTGGGCCTTTCAAATCCTTCAATACTGTGTATCAGTTGATAATTAGGATTGTTCATCAACCATTCCAAAGGCATATTGCCTTCGCGGGTGCTGTAAAAACCATCCCACACAACAATAACGCCCTTCTCGGCCCAATCGGCAGGTTTATTAATGCTCCACACATAATAACTGGATAATGGGTCATAAGGGTCTTTGCCCATTAATACATTAAATGCAGGCAACTGGTGGATGATGGTCCTTGACAATAAATTTTGCTGTGCAAGCCATGCACTGGCCAGTTCAAAATTGGTAAGGGATTTATCCTTTTTAACCGTGGCTGTTAATGGATGGTAAGGCTTTGCATAATTGTTTTCTTTATAGCCAACATGGATAACTGCCAATGCCATCAATACGGGCAGTATCCAGTTCTTCAATCGGGATGCAGGCAACAGGTCGAGGATATAATTCAATCCATAAATGGCAATAATGGCAATGCAGGGGGCAATAACGGCCATTACCCTAACCAGGCCGTGGCTTCCAAGGATTCCCCAATAATAGATCAAAGTATGTGCAGCCAGGTAAAACCAGAAGATAAGTATTGCCAGCCCCAGGTTATAAACTACTTGCCAGCCAGTTCTTTTACTGAAACCATAGACCCAAACGAAATGTCCGAGCAATGTCATGATGATAAGCGGTAACCCGAATAACGCCCTTGCCTGTTTAATATAGTATAATAGTTCGCCGCTGCCGGGATCAAACTGACCTTCCTGTTCAAATTTTAAATAAGGGTTCTCGGTAATGATCCAGAAAGGCTTACCTGTTAATGCAAAACCCGCAAAATTGAGAATGATACTGCCTATTAATAACCAAAGCAGCAGTTGATATTGCCGGCTGGTAATGATGATGATAAATATGGCCCCGCAAATTACAAATCCTTCAGTCCTTACATAAGGCAGGAATGAAGCTATTGCCACAGCTGTTTTGTATTTTTCAGTATACCATAAATAAAAAACCAAACTGAGTATAAATGTATTCAAAGGTTCGGTGAGGCAGGAGATAGTGTTACCGAACATGACAGGGCAAAAGCATAAAAATGGTATTGCCAGCCATGCATTATTTACACCGTTCTTTTGCAAAGCAAGGCTGATAAGCAGGCCGCTAAAAAGTACACACAGGATATTGAAGGTGATCATTGCATCCATACCAAGCTGGCAGACAAATACAGTAAGCCATGTAAATACGGGCTTGTTCCACTGGTCGAGCAGGAGGTTGGGATATTTTATTGCGTACTTTGATATGAGGAAATGTTGCCAGCTATCCTGTCCGCCTTCAATCCCCTGGCTTTGGAAAAATAAAAATCCCAGTAAAACTGCAACAAAAAGAAAAGCTATGCCAATAATTTTCTTTTGCGCCATTCAGGTAATTAAAAACTTACCAGTTTGAATGTACGGTCAAGCCCCTGTTTGTCATTGCCAAGGTATACAGTATGTGTGGTAAGGTATTGGATAACATATTTATTGATCAGCCCGAATTGGTATTCGTATGTATCCTGCATATAAATATAAGGTGCGGCCTCTACAAAATTCTCAGGCCTGTCAGTATTGATAAAAGTATAATAATCTTCCTGCAGGGCCTCATTATCTTCATAATTTGTCTTTATCTGTCCCCTGAAAAACACGGAATTCTTGATCCTTGGATCTTTTGATACCCTAAAGGTGCCTGATTTCATGACGTTCTGCCCGCCAAATGGATTCACAAGTTCTTTTGCAATGGTGTAGTCTGTTTCTGTTGTATAGGTTTTCCCCAATAACTCAGTAAGCTCCAAAACCCTTGGTAATACGGTCTTTTCAACATTTTCCTGATTGTGGTAATAGATGTAATAATACTTGAGGGTATTTGAATCCAGCAGGTTGTTCTTGTATTCGATCTTAAGGTTGTTGATCAGTATTTGCGCAAAAGTTTCCCAATTGGCAAGTTCAATGAATTCACCCCTTGTATCGAATACCAACTGGTAGGTCTGCGTTTGCAAAAGGTCGGGGGCATTCATCACATCATTCGTAGGGATGCCATTATAATAACCATCAGCGTAGTTAAGGTTAACGTATATACCGCTGTCATTTTTATCGGCAACATTGAATATCATATAACTTGTATCGTACTGGATATATAGATATTGCCCATATGGGTTTTGTTTAAACTTGGTTTCCGCTAACTGGTAGACAAACTTGTCGCCTTTTTTCCATTTTGGTGCAAAATCATAGGCATTTTCGTTCTGTCCCCACAAGGCAGAATAGGCAAAAATACAAGTGCCCAGCAAACTTTGTCTGATACCGCTCATTTTCATTTCAAACATATTACTTTTTTTTAAATTATCAACTAAAAGATTGTTTCGTTTTCGGACGTATGATCAACCTTAAGGATTGGTCCCTTGTAAAGTAGTTCCATGTCCAGTTGATAAAGATAAAAAACCTGTTTTTAACCCCAACAATGGACATCAGGTGGACAAACATCCAGATAAGCCATGCAAAAAGACCGCCAAATGACCAGAAGGGCAGGTCTACAACGGCTAAATTCCTTCCAATTGTTGCCATGCTGCCTTTGTTTTTATAATGGAATACCTTCATTGGTTGCTTTTCATTCAGGTAGACTATATTTTTTGACAAAAGGTTGGCTTGCTGTATGGCAACCTGCGCCAGTTGCGGATGGCCTTTGGGATATGCTTCCTCAACCATGAAACAGGAATCCCCGATCGCAAAAATATTTGAATAACCTTCAACAACATTGTGCCTGTTGACTTTTAACCTGTTGCCGGGCCCATACGATGTTTCCTGTAATCCTTCTATCTTGTTGGCAATTACCCCGGCAGCCCATATCAGGGTTTTTGCCTTGATCATGGTGCCATCGGAAAGCAGTGCCTCGTGGTTGTCAAAGGTTTTTACACTTACCCCGCATTTAACATCAACATTCAGTTTTTTCAGGTATCCAGTTGCCAGCTTACTTGCTTTTTCACTCATCGCTGCCAATACTTTTGGCCCCGATTCAACTAATTGTATTTTCATTTTACTGAAATCAATTTCCGGATAATCCTTTGGCAGCACATCATTCCTCAGGTCGGCCAGGGCACCTGCGAGTTCAACGCCTGTGGGGCCACCGCCAACGATCACGATGCTCAGGTTCTTATCCTGGTCTTCATTGTTTTCGGTCACCAATGCATATTCAAAACTTTCGAGGATAACGTTGCGCAATTTCAATGCTTCTGAAACCGTTTTCATTGGTAACCCGTTCTGCTCAATGCTGTCAATTTTATAAAAATTGGTATCTGTTCCAACAGCCAGCACCAGGTAATCATAATGTATAGTGCCTATGCTGCATTCAAGCGTTTGTTCTGCGGTGTTGATCTTTTTTACGAGAGTTTCCCTGAAATGGAAATTTTTATTGTTCTGGAAAATTTTCCTGAACGGGAAAGATATTGAACTTGGTTCAAGTCCTGCTGTAGCTACCTGATAGTAGAGGGGCTGGAACTGGTGATAGTTGTTTTTGTCCAGAAGCACTGTCTGGAATGGTTTGTTCCTGAGTTTTGAAGCTATTTTCAGGCCGGCAAACCCTCCTCCCACAATTACGATACGTGGCAGGTTGGAGGCCGGTATATTAGGTTGCATGGTTGATAATTTATCTCTGCAAATTTAATTACAATTTATGTAAGAACCGATAAATAAAAATTATTTGCACGACTGATTTTGACGGTTGGCCCCAGGCCAATTTACAAAACCTGCAACTACTATTCAGGCTTATAACCGCTTTTCTGGATAATGCTTTTCGCATTCTTGTCCTTCATCAGTTCCGGTATGGTAATATCAGGGTTTTCTGCCATCAACTGCCTTACGATCATCCAGCCTGTATACCTGCCCAACATGGCCGGGGCATCAGGCGGGACTCCACTTAGAATTGTTTTTGGGCCTTCGTTCAATAATTTGTCGTATTTCTTGCTTTCGGTCTCGTAAAGGTATTTTTCCTTTACCATGAAGGTCCATATATTCTTTTCTTCTTTTTTGCACCACTCGAATTCTTCCTTTGTCATACCTATTTTAACTTCATCGGGAACTGAGGGCAGGGTGGCATCCAGGAAATACAGCAGTTTGCCATAATACACCATTTCATCTGCAAAGGATTCCTTAAGGTTACTGCCGGAGAAAAGGTCATTGGCGTGCGCCATCATATGGTTTGTTACAATGGATTCAGGTATCAGTATTTTGCGCCAGTACTTTTCTATGTTGGCAAATTCATAGGGTTTGAAATCTGTGCCCATGTGCATATCCAGGGCAATACCGATATAACCGTTGCCGACAGGGTTCATTGTATAACTGAAATTTCCTGTATAGGTAATAATGGTTGGTATCTTTTCGTTCGGGAAATAATATTTGAAATATTGGTAAGCTTTTGTAAGCTGTTCCTCATAAGGTTTAAAATCCCTGAATTTGGACTCAATAAGCTGGTATGCCTTTTTTGCATTCTGGTCATTCTTATATAGCATCAGCTGGTTGAATGCTGTCTGGCTGTCGCCCGAGAGCCCAATGATACCCATCGTGTAATCATCAATGAAATAACCATAAGATCTTTTTGCAGTGGCATAATCAATTATCTTGTTTTCGAACAGGTCTTTTTCAAAACGTTTTATTTCAAGCTGTACGTGAATGTCTGATACGTTGACATCTAACCTGTTTTCCTTGCATCCTGTCAGTAAAAATAATGCAAATAATACAAATAGGCTAGTGATAAATATGAATTTTTTGGTCATTTTTGTTGCAAATTAATAATAATAATATGAATAGAACGATTAAATCTGCTTTTTTATTAGCGCTTTTATCTTTTTTTAGTCTGAATTCGAAAGCACAGGATGACAGGGACTTTAGGATCGGTGTGAAGGTGATGCCCGGTTTCGACTGGACCAAGGCAAAACCTTCAAATGTAAAACCGGATGGTTTGGGAATTGGATTTACCTTTGGGTTGATGGGTGATATAAGGCTGGGCGATAATTATTTTATTACCCCTGAAGTATTGCTTACTACAATGACCAATAGCCTGAAACTGGATAATAAAGAAGATATGGTGTTGAAAAATGACAATGCACAAAATGATACGTTCACCAATGTTTCATATAAATACAACCTTAAGTATATTGAAATACCACTTTCATTGAAATTCAGGTCTGATGAATTCAGCGGTATGAGGATCTGGGGCCAGGTAGGATTGTCGACAGGTTTTATGATAGGTAACCAGGTAAGGACCACGGCAACACCTATCAATGGCAGCAATAAATTCCCGAGTGATGAAAAATACATCCCTAACAGCGGTGATAATAAGAAACTGGATTTTGAAAACCACAGGGACAACATCATACCTGTCAGGGCCGCAATGATATTAGGCTTGGGAATTGAATATAACCTGAGCGGCAATACAAGTTTTTATGCCGGTGTAAGGTTTAACAATGGCTTTACGGATATATTATGGGACAGTAAATCCAAGATGATCAATAATGTTATGGGGCTGGAGTTGGGATTTTTCTTTTAAAGACCGTTCTTTGTGGGGCGTATGAAAATCGCTCTTGCCCAACTTAATTATACCATCGGTGATTTTGCAGGTAACACTGCCAAAATTATAAATTCATTGGATAAGGCTCGCACCGAAGGTGCGAGCCTTATCGTTTTCAGCGAACTTGCCGTATGCGGCTATCCGCCAGACGACCTGCTGGATTATCCCCATTTCATTCAGGAGTGTGAAAATGCATTGACAGAAATCACTGCTGCCACAAAAGGCATTACGGCAATTGTGGGTTGCCCCTTGCCGAATACAAATATCAAAGGCAGGAGATTATACAACGCTGCTTGTATTTTAAAGGATGGGAAGCATGTCGATACAATTTATAAAACATTGTTGCCAACATATGATGTGTTTAGCGAGGCCCGCTATTTTCAAAGCAATGATATTTTCAAAACGATAGACATCAACGGCGTCAATACTGCAATAACGATATGTGAAGACCTATGGGATGAAATGGATTTCTTCAGCTATACGGAAGACCCGCTGAAAAACCTAAGTGCTCACCATCCGCAACTCATCATTAATATTTCCGCCTCACCATTCAATGCAGACAAGGAAAAACAACGGTATGAAATACTGAAGCACCAGGCTGAGAACTTCAATTTGCCATTGTTGTATGTCAACCAGGTAGGTGCGCATACTGACCTTATTTTTGATGGCAATTCGATGTTCCTGAATGCTGATGGGTCAATTGCCTGCCAATTAAGGTCGTTCGGGGAAGAGTTGGCTTTTGTTGATATTGCACAACCCCAACCTTCAGGGCAATTCATGGATGAAAACAGGATAGAAAAACTATACAACGCATTGGTATTTGGTTTAAAGGATTACTTTGAAAAAATGAAATTTTCCAGGGCGGTGCTTGGTTCGTCGGGTGGCATTGATTCTGCTGTGGTCCAGGCTTTGGCAAGTGAAGCGCTTGGGGGTGAAAACGTAACCGCTATCCTCATGCCATCACAATTCAGCAGCGAAGGGAGTGTGGCAGATGCACTGAAATTATCAGAAAACTTGAATAATCCTCACCATACCTTACCAATAAAATCTGTATTCGATAGTCTTGAAGCTGTCCTTGAACCAGTGTTTAAGGATATGCCTTTCAATGTGGCTGAAGAGAATATGCAGGCCAGGAGCAGGGCTGTTTTACTGATGGCTTACAGCAATAAAATGGGCAATATACTTTTGAATACAAGTAATAAAAGTGAAATGTCGGTTGGTTATACCACTTTGTATGGAGATATGTGCGGCAGTATGAGTGTTATTGGCGATGTATACAAAACAGATGTATATGCACTGGCAAAGCACATCAACAGGAAAAGTGAAGTAATACCAAAGGCCATTATTGAAAAAGCGCCAAGTGCCGAATTGAGGCCCGACCAAAAGGACAGCGACAGCTTACCTTTATATGAAGTACTTGACGGAATATTGAAATGCTACATTGAAAACAGGGAGAGTGCCGGGGTTATTTGTGACAGGGGATTTGACAAGGCAACCGTGGACAGGGTGATCCGCATGGTCAACAATAATGAATATAAACGCTACCAGGCCCCACCAATATTGAGGGTTAGCAGCAAGGCATTCGGCAGGGGCAGGGTAATACCTTTGGTGGCACGGTTTTAGAAATACAATTTCCGGGACTTGCAAATGGAATTCAAAAAGAAAATAAATGGTTTTGCGCTTGCTGCGCTGATAGTTTTCAGCTATCCTTCCTTTGCCCAGACAAAAGTGAGCACTGCTGATTACGATATGTATATAAAAGATACCTTGTTGCTGGATGCAAGCCAGATGGAAATATTACCAACGCTGGACTTGTCGGTTCAAAAAACCTTGATTTTTAAGCCGAAGATGGATGGTTTCAGGACGTATTATTTTATCAGTGGTTTTAAATGCTCACAAGGGCTTACACTGAAAAAAATGCGTGAAGGGGAATGGACTGCTTGGTATGATAGCGGAAAGATCACAAGTAAAATAAAATATGTCAACGGCATTCGTTCAGGCAGTTGCGCCTACTGGTATAAAAATGGCAACCTGAACGCCACAGGACAGTATGTAAATGACCTGAAAGAAGGCGAATGGTTATTTTATAATAACGATGGTACCTTTAAAGGGAAGTTCATTTATGCAAAAGGGGAGTTAGTGAGATAATGCCTGGAGTCCGGACCTTATCCCGGTTAACACCCCTTTTGAAATTTGTTTTAATGCTTCTTTAAATCCACTCCACCAGGTAGGCGCCAGGAAGTGCATTGGCATTCAATACATTCAACCTTGTTTTATGGGTATTGTCATCAAACCCTAAAGCGGTTGCAGTATAAGTCTGGCTACTGCCCGGGGCAACTGTTACCTGGCTGTTGCCTGACGTATCGGTTGGGTTTTGGGCAAAGAAGAAATTCAATGGTACGCTGCTGTTATTGGTCAGTGTAAAAACTGTGGCATCAGTAACACCTGTAGCGCTGATATTAACTACAAGGTATGGGCCTATATCGCCATCAGTACATTGCCAGTTATTGATATAGTTTTCGGTTGCAATGTAATCGTTGTACCTTCTTTCGCTAAGGTCCAGCCAGCATTGCTTGCCTTTGGCAGCGAGTGTTATCATCATTGCATAAAGTGCATTACCAGAGGAGATGCGGTCATCGATCGCGATGTCCCTGTTCTTTATGGCATCTATCTGTGAGTCGATAAGGCTGTCAAGGTTCCTGTTATAGCAACCCAGGCTGTCAAGCATTTCCTGGCTGATACCTTCGGTGCTCAATTCTTCAAGTTGTTCGGTTGCAACACGCTGAACCCTTCTGCCGGTACGAACCAGTTCATCCGTTCCCTGCCTGCTGAGCGAGTCAACGCCGTATTTCCTGAAACGGCCGTCAAATTCGCCGTACCTTACACGAGCCCTTTCTGATATTTGCCTGATATGTTGCATTACAACTGCTTTTTCTGAATTCCTGTTTTGTGTAGCCAATACAATACCGTTACTGAGTTCCTCATCCGTTGGTTTGCTGCTGAAATTAAAGATAGCGCTTTGCAGATCGTTAAGGGTTTTAGTTGAAACACCGTGTTCTTCAAGGTCACTCAGATCACGGACAGCAGAGTTTTTCATGTTTTCGGCTAGCTGTATTAGTCGCGAATCACTCATTTTGTACTTTCTTACTTCCTGTTTCATAGTTTTAGTGTGTTTTAGTAGTTTTTTCGACAACCAGTGATTAGTTTGTCACATGATTGTGAGACAAAGTTAAACGAATTATACCTGCATTTCCAAAATATCGCCAATAAAAAGTGTAAAATTTTAAATATGGCATTTTTTTGTAAGTTTAAATGCTCAGAATAAAATAATGTGTCAATAATTAACTTATTTATAATGTATTATGAATAATATTAAAATACAGTTTAAGTTAAAATACTTGGTTTTGTTGTCCAAAAACCCTCAAAATTCCCTTGCTAAAAGCACTGAAAAGAAATTTATGAGGTTAATTTATTGTTTATTATATTGATTGTAATATTAAACAATAGTTCGTTTTTGTGCAAACAAAATACAAAACCATGGATATATTTTCAACATCCAAATGAAAAACACGGAACCGAAAAATTAAAGTACCCGGTGATTAATACTAGGTTTGAAGAACACCCACATTAAATTGCTTAACAGGTGCATGATTGGCCATGCTAATGCCCTCACTTATGACGGTCCTGGTCTCCAAAGGGTCAATTACGCCATCAACCCATAACCTTGATGCGGCATAATATGGGCTCATCTGGCTATTGTAGCGGTCGGTTATTTTCTTCAGCAGTGCGTTTTCGGCTTCCGGTGTAATAACTTCGCCTCTGCTTATAAGGCTCGCCTTCTCTATCTGTAGCAGCGTTTTAGCAGCTTGTTCGCCACCCATTACAGCTATTTTGGCACCTGGCCATGCATATATCAGCCGTGGATCGTAAGCCTTGCCGCACATGGCATAGTTGCCGGCCCCAAAACTATTGCCCATAATGATCGTAAACTTAGGAACAGTGCTGTTGCTCATGGCATTCACCATTTTAGCGCCATCCTTTATAATGCCGCCCTGTTCACTGCGACTGCCCACCATAAAGCCTGTCACATCCTGCAGAAATACCAATGGTACCTTTTTTTGGTTGCAGTTCATAATAAAGCGTGCAGCCTTGTCTGCACTGTCGCTGTATATAACACCGCCAAACTGCATTTCACCCTTTTTGCTTTTAACCAGCTCGCGGTTATTGGCAACAATACCAACGGCCCAGCCATCGATCCTGGCATAACCACATATAATGCTCTTGCCGAAACCCTCTTTATATTGCTCAAACTCACTATTGTCAACAAGGCGTTCAATGATCTCAATGGTAGGGTAGGTCTTTCCCCTATCAGCAGGGAGTATGCCGTATATATCCTCTTCCTTCTTTGCAGGCTTCTTTGGTTCCTTACGGTCAAAACCGGCAGTTTCAAAATGGCCTATCTTATCCATGATATATTTGATCCTGTCGAGGCAGCTTTTATCGTCGGGGAATTTATCATCTATTACACCGCTGATCTCACTTTGTGTTGTTGCCCCCCCTAATGTTTCATTATCTATATCTTCTCCAATAGCGGCTTTTACAAGATAACTTCCAGCCAGGAAAATTGAACCTGTCCCTTCCACTATCAATGCTTCATCGCTCATAATAGGTAGATAAGCGCCGCCTGCTACACAACTGCCCATTACGGCTGCTATCTGGGTAATTCCCATGCTGCTCATCATCGCATTGTTCCTGAACATCCTTCCGAAGTGCTCCTTGTCCGGGAATATTTCATCCTGCATTGGCAAAAACACGCCAGCACTATCCACCAGGTAGATAATTGGCAAACGGTTTTCCATGGCAATTTCCTGAGCCCTCAGGTTCTTTTTGGCTGTAATCGGGAACCAGGCGCCTGCCTTTACTGTGGCATCATTAGCCACCACCATGCATTGCCTTCCGCTTACATAAGTAATACCGGCAACCACACCACCGCTTGGGCAGCCCCCATATTCAGCATACATCCCGTCACCGGTGAATGCCCCGATCTCCACAAATGGTTTCCCCTCATCGCGCAGGTAATCTATCCTTTCCCTGCAAAGCATTTTTCCTTTTTCTTTTTGCTTTATCCCGGCCTTTTCGCCACCACCAAGCGCCACCTTTTTAAAGCGGCTTTTCAGGTCGTAAACTAACTGTTTATTGAGGTCTTCGTTCTTATTGAATTCTAAATCAACTTTGGTTGCCATAATATTTTGTGTGGCGAAATTACTACTTATTAGTCAATGATTATTAACACGAATTGCATTTTTGCCGGTTATTGGCAAGAATTTTGTAGTTCGTTTTATCCCTTGACCAAATTGTATAAAACGGCAACGAAATCAGGGGCAGCAAATTAATTTTTTATAACCTGTGAAAAAACTAAAAAATATATCCATATTGGTAATGGCAGTTCTTGCGGCCAGCGCTTTTACCTTTAAGGGAAGCATGGCATTATTGAATGAACCTGTCAGGACAACGGATTCTGTACAAATGGAGTGCCCTGCAAACCAGCCCGCCATCAACTTTGAAACACTTAGCGACAGTTTTTACAATGCCATTTTCAGCAAAGGCAATGTCCTGAACAGGAATGTGTTTAACTACGCATTAAAAGGCTATATGTTCTTATTGAAACAGGGTTTTGTAATGAAAAAAGATACTTTGACTGTTATTGATTATTCTCTTTCGGCAAATATTAAAAGGCTTTGGGTACTTGACCTCAAAAACCAGGCAGTCATTTTCCATGAACTGGTTGCCCATGGAAGGAACAGCGGCACTGAATACGCAAAGGCATTTTCCAATACGAGCAATTCGTTTAAGAGCAGCCTGGGGTTTTTCCTCACCGGGGACATTTATGACGGCAAGCATGAAACTTCTATAAAGCTTTTTGGTATTGAGCATAAATTCAACAGCAATGCTTTTGAAAGGGGCATTGTAATACATGGGGCCAAATATGTCAGCGAATCATTCATTTGCGAGAACCAGCGCCTGGGCAGGAGCCAGGGGTGCCCGGCAGTGTCAGAAAAGGTGATAAGTGATATGTCCAAGGTGATCAGCAATGGTACCTGCCTCTTCGCATACTATCCTAATAAAACTTACCTTAAAAGTTCGAAGGTGTTGAAGGGGAAATAGAGAGGAGAGGAGTAAACCCTAGTTATTCTCAAAATATACCTTCATTTCCTGTATTTGCTTATGTATATTCTTGAAGAACTGGTTCCTTTGTTTTTCTGAAACACCACTCAATAAATTCGATTTGGAAAGGATATTGCCGAGCCATTGCTCGTTTTGGGCATTAAAATTGGCATTGGTGGTCTGCATGAAATTAAAAGTACTGTAACTGATATAAGTTGCAGAAAAATTAGCCGTCTTGGTTAATATGCTGTTGGTGCCTATCATCACGTCGCTCACGTAAAACTGGAATTTAGTCCTGGACATATTGCCGTTACCGGAGAATTTGAAGCCCGTTTCGGCATTCCTCTGTATACCTTTTATGACAGTTTCAAAATCGGCCAGCACATCGAAAGCCGATTCGGGTTTGCCAAAGAAACCAGCATCCCAGTAAAACTTGATCTGTTTAAGGGTACTGAGGATCGTTTCATTGGTCCATATTTCTGTTGAGCTAATCTTCTTGTAATAATTGTTGATCTGTTTTGCCGTTTGTATAATACTTTCGGGAATGACAATACTTTCAAAATTGACATACTGGAAATCAGTTACATTCATCAACGATTTTAACCAATAGATCATTTTGAACTGCATGAGCTTAGGCTCAATAAAGTGGTAAAATACGGGGATATCCTCAGCGGCTATAATGATCTGGGCATCCTCAAAATGACTGAGTTTCTCTATGTTGACAAGGATATTTTGAAGGTATTTAAGGTAAGAATCAATGTCATTGTTGAGGATATTGACCTTAAAAGTCACCAATCCGTTCTCTTCATGTAAAAGTGCCTCGAATGGGATACCGAAATGCCTTGAGATGGTGGCTACTTCATTAATGGTATATTCCGTTTCATTTCTCAGTCGCCGGTAAGTACTATCCATACTTATATCCAGCAACTCACTCAGCTCTTTAGGCAAAGAGATGTTGGCCGGTGCATGCTTTTGAAGGATAGCATTAAATTTTCCCTGAAAATTGATCCCGCTTTTCACTTGTTTAAAATGCCGGTGTTTTAAGACTTATTGCAAATCTATATTAAAAAACAATGAAAAAACAATAATTATTTGAATATTCAGGAGGAGAGTAAATAAAATATCGCAAAAACCAATTGCCCCTTGAAACGGCTACTTCCACTTAGTGGTTTCTATCATTTTCAGGATATCCTGGCGAAGGAAATTAAAGACAGGTAATATACTGTCATTGGTAGTCTTCTCATTAAAATACAATGCACCCCTTAAAAAATGGTGCTTGCCATCGCTGATATAGAAATTCAGGTTGGTGGCAGTATTGCCTTTCAGGTCGTAGATAATACCCGATGTACCTGTGGTGGGGTTCTGTACTTCTATTTCCTCTATCTCGTCGGCCTTGATAGTGTGTTTATATGCCAGTTTCCTTGTATCGTCAAACAATGAATCGAACTGACTCCTGTTGTCAAAGGATTTGTAGCTTAAATGTAAAGTGGCGTTAAAAGGCATATAGTTAACATTGTACCAGTATTTTTGCCAGCCGATTTCATCTTTTGTATTGATAAAGGCATAGGTAGGGTACAGGAAACTGAAGGGAGCGGCCGTATCAAACAACTGATAGTTTTTTGCAGGATAATAGATCCTCGGGTATCCATGGGGTTTTGGGGTAAAGCTTTTGTCCTTGCAAGCCATAAAAACCACCATTGTCATTATAATAAGGTATCTCATGAAATTTCAACTTTTATTCTTTTGATCCGCCTGTTATCAACCGCTTCAATGTAAAAACTGAAATTGCTGTATTTTATTGTTTCACCCCTGTTTGGTATCCTGCCGGCCAGTTCAAGCAGCATTCCGGCAACGGTTTCTGCCTCGCCTTTCACATCATCAAAAAAGTTGCTGTCAATATTGATGATCTTGCAAAAATCATTGATAAGGAATTTACCTTCTATGACATATTTATTGTCGTCGATCTTGCTATAACTTAAAGGCTCTTCATCAAACTCATCATTGATCTCACCAAAAATTTCTTCAAGAATATCTTCCATTGTCACTATCCCTAGCTTACCACCATACTCATCCACCACTATGGCCATGTGCATCCTTTGTTCCTGGAATTCTGAAAGCAACAGGTCTATCCTTTTATTGTCAGGGACAAAGAAGGCCGGTTTGAGTAGTTTTTTCCAGTCAAAATTTGATGCTTCATTAATAAAGGGCAATAGCTCCTTGATATAAATGATACCTTTAATATTGTCAAAATTATCCTCATAAACCGGTAGCCTGCTATAGCCCAACTCAGTTATTTTCTTAAGCATTTCATCAAAGTTGATTTCAATGTCCAGAGCTGAAACATCGCCCCTGTTCTTCATGATCTGCCTAACGGTCTTGTTCCCGAAATTAACTATTCCCTTAAGTATTTCCTTTTCGTCCTTATTGGCGTTGCTGTCTGCGGTAATATCGATGGCATGGCTCAGTTCGTCTGCAGAAACGGAGTGCTCATGTTTCCTTACACGCTTGTCTATAAAAGAAGTGAAATTCACCATCGGGATAACGATGAATGCAAATACTTTTTGGAAGAATATAAGCGGAAGCCCCATTATCTTGGAAATGGCAAGGTTATTCTTGGTTGCATATACTTTCGGCACAACTTCGCCGAACAAAAGCAATAAAAGGGTAACCACCACAACCTTTACAATGAATTCAGCGAATGAAACCCCTCCATTCACTTCTTTTGGAAAATTGAATATCCTTTCCATCAGTGATGAACTGACAATAACAAATGTGATATTGATAAAATTATTGGCCGTTAGGATGGTTGCCAGTAATTTTTTCGGCTGGTTAAGTAATTTAATAACGGCTTTTGTTGCCGGGGTTTCTTCTTTTTTCAACGATTCAATGTCGGTATGCGATAGTGAAAAAAGGGCGTTTTCGGAGGCTGAGAAAAATCCTGAACAGGCAATAAGGAATACGAGAAAGAGAAGTGAACCCAGCATGAATAGCCAACTTTCGTTTGCCAGATTAGGGTTCAAGATATTCTGGGCTTGAAGTAATATGTTTAATATAGGGTAAGGGTCGTCCGCCACGGTTGTATATTTTATTTAAAAGGGTAGCCCCGAATCACCATTTTCATGCACTGTATGGTTGGTATCATGGGAATGGTCATTTCTGTCATTATTGTTATTGTGGTCACCGGTGTTGCTTGGCGAACTAACGACCTGGAACTGAAGTGCCCTTATGCGCATGGTAGTCCTTTTATTACCTTCCTTATCCACCCATGTGTCATTTTTAATTTTCCCCTCAATAAATACAGTCCTGCCTTTTTTCAGCACCTTCTCAGCATTTTTAGCCAGGGCATCCCACATTTCAATATTATGCCAGTCAGTCTGCTCAACCTTATTACCCGATTTATCTATAAAAACTTCATTCGTGGCCAGTGTAAAGTTTGCGACAGCCCTGTTGTTATCAAGATATTTCACTTCAGGATCTTTACCCAAACGGCCCAGTAAGAATACTTTATTTACCATATAAAATTTACAATTTCAGAAATTTAATGTTACAAAAGTAATAAATAATTATCTATCAATTTGGGTATGGCATAGATTTTATGATTATTTAATGTGACGAAGCGCATATCCTTGTTCATGAAAACCGGTTTTTCCCTGAGCTTGATATACCAGAAATCGGTTTGAAGGACCTGGTGGGTCAGAAGGTGTTTTGCGTGCATTTTGTGCACGATGGAAAATTCCTTCCCCGGCCTCATGATACCTTCGAGCAGGGTTTGAATGCCCGAACTATCCGTTTGACCGGCAGTTTCTATAAGGGGTAATTGGAACAGGTTATGCCATATATCCTTTTGGGTCCTTTGTTCTATATAAAACCCATCTTGATAATCAAAATGGATAAAATTGAAATAACGTGTTTTGACTTTCAGTTTCTTACCCTTCACGGGTAGAAGGTTAATCTTACCGAGTTTAAGTGCCTGGCAAGATTGTGCTACCGGGCATTCTGCGCATAAAGGATTAGCAGGCTTGCATATCATCGCACCCATCTCCATCATGGCGTTATTGAAAGCAGAAGGGGAGTGGTCGCCTATCATTTCATCCAGTATGTTTAAAAAGACCTTCCTGTTTTTTGCCTCATCAATAGGCAGGTCGATATTATATAACCGGGACAAAAAGCGGAATACATTGCCATCCAGCACCGGATACCTTTTATTATAGGCAAAGGAGGCAATGGCAGCGGCGGTATATTCCCCAATGCCGGGAAGTTTTAAAAGTTCCGGATATTCCTGAGGGAAAAACCCATTGTAGTCGCTTTCGATCACTTTAGCTGTTTTATGCAAATTCCTGGCACGGCTGTAATATCCCAATCCCTGCCATAATTTCAATATATTTTCCTCATTTGCGGCTGCCAGATCACTCACGGTGGGGTAAAATTCAATAAATTTTTCGTAATAAGCCCAACCTTGCTGAACCTGAGTTTGTTGTAAAATTATTTCGGAAAGCCATATTTTATAAGGGTCTTGGGTATTTCGCCATGGCAGGTCGCGGAAATTATTTTTATACCAATTTAAGATTCCTAAAACAATTTGATACATAGCGTGTTAATAGAGAGCAGATTATTAAAAATACAGCACAAAAGTAACATTAAGTAACATTAAATTATTATGACAAAAGCAGAAGTAGTAAACGAAATCGCAGAGAAAACTGGTATTGACAAGGTTATGATATCAGAATCTATTGAATCCTTCTTTAAGATTGTTAAAAACAACATGGCTAAAGGAGAAAACCTTTATTTCAGGGGATTCGGAAGTTTTATCCTGAAGAAAAGGGCTCAGAAAGTGGCAAGGAACATTTCCAAAAACACGGCAATGGTTATTGATGCCCACTTTATTCCTAAATTTAAACCGTCTAAGGTGTTCCTTGAAAAGATCAAGAAAAATGTCCCTTCTGATTTTGTACCTAAAAAAGAAGAGATAGAACACTAAATTTGCAGAATGAAATTAATTACAATTAAAGCAACCTTTTTGGTTGCTTTTCTTTTATTGGTGGTTTGGCTTTCCATGAAAGGATGGAAGAAAAGCCAGGCCAGCATTGATTTTAAGAAAATGGGAGAGGAGAAAGCTTCCGAAACACAAAAGCAGACCTCAGAGCAGTTCAAGACTTTCTTATCCAATATCGGCACCACCACGGATGTGGTAAAACCCGATATACTGACATCTACGGATACCCTGCGCATTTCAATGGCAATTGAATTGCTGGATACCATGAAGCAATACGCCTATGCGGGGGTACTTTCTGAAAGGCTGGGTGACCTGCAGATTTCAGACAGGAGGTATTACCTGGCATCCAGGTATTTTCTGATGGAAACATATGACCATAAGCAACCAGAGAATGAGTTCCTGTTCATAAAAAAGGCAAAATCGTGCCTGGAGAAAAGTTTAGCCATCAATCCGAAGAATTATGCAGCCAAAATAGACCTGGCCATATGTATCAAGAACGTGAACGATATACAGCCACCCAAGGATAACACAGACCTTATGAAGCCTGCGTTACTGCTTTTAGAGGTCAATAAAGCTGAGCCAAATAACACTGATGCACTCTATTATTTGGGCAAATTGGCGATTGAAACACAACAATTTGAAAAAGCTATTGAAAGATTCAAAAAATTAGTATCTTTGCAGCCCCAAAATCAGGAAAATTATACTGAATTAAGCAATATTTATTCGATGATGGGGAATGAAAAGGAAGCAAAACTTTGGTCTGAAAAGGCTCAAAGCATTAAATAAAATTTAAAATATAAAGAAATTATGCCAAGCGGAAAAAAAAGAAAAAGACATAAAATCGCGACTCACAAACGCAAAAAAAGATTGAGAAAAAATCGCCATAAGAAAAGATAATCTCGGTTTTTAAATTCTTACCATTGTGAATGAGCTTGTTATAGATCGCAACGCTGGTGGTATTGACGTAGCCTTACTTTTTAATAAACAACTTGTCGAATTGATGAAAGAAGAGTCTGTTTCTTCTTTCCAGATCGGCGATGTGTATTTAGGTAAAGTTAAAAAAATAATGCCAAACCTGAATGCCGCATTTTTGGATGTTGGCCATGAAAGGGATGCATTCCTGCACTATACCGACTTGGGCGCTAATTTCAAATCTGTACTTAAACTTACCAAGATACTTATTCAGGGGGGGCTTAAAAACAAAACCCTTGAAGAATTTTCCCTTGAGGAAGAAATTGTAAAAACGGGTAAGATCGGGGACATTCTGAAAAAAGGGGATGAAATACTGGTTCAAATCTTTAAGGAACCAATTGCCAATAAAGGTCCCCGCATAACCACTGATATTTCATTTGCCGGCAGGTTTGCCGTGCTAGTGCCTTTTGGCAAGACAATAGCCATATCCAAGAAAATTGCGGATCCTGTCCACAGGAAAAGGCTGAAGCAATTGACGGATACCATCAGGCCAAAGAATTTCGGCATTATTATAAGGACAGTTGCAGAGGAAGCCGGGATTGAGGAAATCGAGGCTGACCTGAAAGGGCTGATTGACCATTGGAATACCATGGTGACCGCCACCAGGAATGCTTCACCTCCTTTTAAAGTACTCGGGGAAATATCCAGGACAGAAGCCTTGCTCCGCGATTTGCTGACGGATGATTTTACAGCCATCCATATCAATGATTCGGAGTATGCCGGCACCATTAAGGAATATGTTTCCAATATTGCGCAGGGAAGGGAAAACATTGTAAAGACATACACCGGTAAAACCCCTATTTTCCAGCATTTTGGTATAGATAAACAGATCAAGTCATCGTTTGGAAAGAATGTAATGTTCAGCAACGGTGCCTATCTGATCATAGAGCATACCGAAGCCATGCATGTTATTGATGTTAACAGTGGTAGGAAAACCACTGATGCGGTAAGCCAGCAGGAGAATGCCCTTAAGATAAATATTGAAGCCACAAGGGAAATAGCCAGGCAATTGCGCCTGAGGGACCTTGGGGGTATTATTGTTATTGATTTCATCGACCTTAAAAGTGTCACTGCGCGAAAGGAGTTGTATGATTCGCTTTCGGCAGCCATGAAACCTGACCGTTCAAGGCACAATATTTTACCAATGAGTAAATTTGGCCTGATACAGGTTACCAGGGAACGCGTTCGCCCGGAGATGAACATTATCACTTCAGAACTTTGCCCGAGCTGCAATGGCACCGGAACAATTGTTTCGAGCATGTTGCTGAGCGATAATATTGAGGAAAAACTTGTTTACCTGTGGTCGACACAAAATACCAAGAACCTTAAACTGAAGGTGAACCCTATCATTAAGGCCTACCTTACAAAAGGCGGTTTCAAGAGCCTGAGGTGGAAATGGTATGGCAAGTATAAGAAATGGGTGAAGATAGAAGAGGATAATAATACGCACCTCACCAATTTCACCATCCTGAATGAGTTCGGGGAAGAAATAAATTAACGAATTTTTTTATTTGAGGGACTCAATTTTTACCATAGCAAAAATTGTAAGTCAAACTAATCCCGATAGCGTGAAGCAAGCGTTTAGGATAAAGGGAGTTAATTATTCCCCGTCACCATCCAAATTATTCTTTGGTTTTGCCTCCAATGCATCCAGTTTCTGGCGTGCGATCGTCAGTATTTCTTCGTCTTTAAAGTCTTCCAAAACCCCGTTTAAAGTAGCCTTGGCCTGGAACTGGTCATCTTTTTTAACATAGTAATCAGCCAATAGGATAAAGGTTTTACCCAACCAGAAGTTGTAATTGGCAAACTGGTTGTTGAATTCCATGATGCTTTTTTTACATTTATCAAGGCTGTCCTGCATGAAGCGGATATAGCCTTCATAATATTTTGCTTCTGCGCCATATATATCCTGTTGACCCTTTAATGTCTTGCCAAAGAAAAGTTTTGCAGCATTGTACAAACTGTCGTGGAGGTAAAAACGGCCAATGGTATTATTGCTTTCGCCTTTCTCTTCATTGCTTAATTGGTCGTGTTTCAATAATTGTTCAGCCTTTGTTTTCGCTTTCTCCTGGTTGCCGAGTTTATTATAACAGGTCAATTGCCCGTACAATGCCTTTTTCATAGAAACGTTCGTAGTGCTGAATTTCTCTAACAATTCATAATATACAATGCCATTCTCACAATCATTTTTTTGCCTGTAATAATTACAAAGGCGGAATATAGCATCTTCCTTAAATTCTGAATTCGGTGCATCGGCTACATATTTCAGGTGGGGAATGGATTTTTCCACAGCATCAATTTCAAGATAACTCATGGCCAGGTAATAATGCGAATTCAATTTGAAGAAACCATCTGAAAAATTGTTCAGGTAATCCTCAAAATCTTTTGCAGCAGTTGCATAATCATCCTTAATGTATTTCTTGTACGCAGCGTCATAATACAATGAATCTTCCTTACTGGTGGTGATACTTGCATTCGGAACAGTCTTCACCCACTCAATGTATTCCTTGATATTCCCTTGTTTCTTATAAACGGCTTCGGCATTTCTTATAGCTTGCTGGGCCTCAGCTGTACCCGGATAATTCTTGGCGACAAACTTATACTCTTCCAGAGCTTCCTCATACCTTTCCTTGTCAAAATATATCTGGCCAAGTGAAACGTGGCTTTTTTTGATCCACTGGCTGTTAGGGTAATCCTCAATTAAATATTTAAACTGCCTCTCTGCCTCAATATAATTATCCAGTTCATTGTATTCATTGGCAGTTTCGAAAATGGCATCCGGGATGTAAAGGGAAGTAGGGAAATCGCGTGATATTTTTTTCATCACATTGATCTTGTTCATCTTCTTTTTTTGTATTCCATAGATCATACCCTGCTGGAACATGGCATAATCGGCACCCGTTTTTTTATTGCTTACTATGTAGGCGTATGCATCCAATGCTTCATTGTAATTATTCGCTGCAAAATAGCAGTCGCCTAACCTTAATGTGGCATCATAAAACATGTTTTCAGGCAATGTGTAACCAACACTTACCTTGTATTTGTTAAAGTAGTTTGCGGCCTCAGGATATTTTTGCTGGTTAAAATAGGTATAGCCGGTACCATACAGTGCATCCGGATAATATTTGGTCTTTTTGGATTCAACATTCTCGAGGAATTTCTGGTAGTACATTCTGGCCACATCATTCTTACCGTTCTTATATTCTATCTCGCCCAGCCAAAAATTACACTCACCATAAATACCTACATCAACTTTGTTTGCTATGGATTTATTAAATAATGCTGCGGCACCTGCAAAGTCTTTTTGGTTGAAAAGTTCCTGTCCCCTGAGGAATAATATTTTCTGGTACAGTTCCTTTGTGCTTTCATCTGAAATTTCCATCCCATCCATAATGGTAACAGCCGCTTTATAATCATTTGAAGTGTATAGCAGGGTTGCTAAATTCTTGTGCGCTTCTTTGATGTAAACAGATTTAGGGAACATTTCATTGAATTTCTGGTAAGTGGCAATGGCCTTGCTCGGGTATTGCAATTCATGTGCAAGCTTTGCATAAATGAACATGGATTCTTCCTGCATGCCTTTGTCAAATTCACTCCTCTGTGCTTCGTAAAAGGCATTGAAGGCGTTTTGTTTCTTGCCCACTTTTAGGTAACAATCGCCAAGGTGGTAGCTGGCGCTTTGTGCCATTGCATTTCCATTGTTGGCCACTTTTTCAAAAAGTATGGAACTCTTGGCACAACTTTTATTCCTGTAATAAGTATAGCCAATTTCAAAGGCTTCGGCATCATTCAGGTTCTCGATCTTATAATTGCTGGCCTCGAAATACGATTGTGCTTTTTCAAAATTATCCAAACGGTAATAGCATTTACCTAATAGCAGGTCCCTGTTGGTATTCAAGGGGCCAAAATCTTTTCCCTGGGCATAATCGATCGCTTTTTGGTATTCGTTCTCAAGGTAATAGATCTCAGCAATGTATAATTTAACTGCTTCAATACCTTTATCCTCAACTTTCCTGAATGCGCTTAAGGCTTGCTTATAATCCTTATCCATATAACAGATATAGCCAAAATAATATGTTGCCTCATCTTTATAAGGATTGTCTGAAGTCGTTAAAGGATAAAAAGCTTCACGTGCTTCCTTGTATTTGCCTGATTTAAAAAAGCAATACCCTTTCCTGTAATTGAACTTGTCGCTCTCGTCACGGGTAAGGCCGGTTGTTTCAACTTTTTTATAATAGGTAAGGGCATTCTTGAATTTGGAAATGTTGAAATAATAATCGCCTACTTCAAGGTTTGCATTATTAACTTTCCTGCTCTGCGGAAAACGCTCGATAAAATCAAGCATGTTCACCAGTGCATTATTGTGCATCAGTTTCAGTTTACAACTTGCTATATAGTACTCCACATCGCTGGCATTTACAGCATCAGAAGCATAGGGCAAGTATTCATTAAAATTCGTAATGGCGGCATTATACAATTGTTTATCGTATAATTCCAGGGCTGTGTTGTATAGTTTTATCCTGTCTTCATTGGCAGCAGTCTTTTGCGAGAAACCCAGACTGAAGGTCAGTAAGAACAAAATAACCGTTATATATTTTTTATTCGGCATGAAGAGATGTAATTTTTACAGGAACAAAGTAAGACATTTCAATTGAATTAAGAATTCAATACTTTTTAACATTCGTTTATAATATTAAACGTCAATGGAAATACAATAGTATGTTCAGGAATTAAAATAAAGTCCTGTTAAACCCAAAGTTTGCCGGAATTTCGGCTATCCTTAATATCTTTACGATCAATTCAATGATCAGTTGGCCATCGTCTGTAATCCCGCTGTCATTAACACCTTTGGCCCTCAGGTCGTAGTACTTAAGGTATCCGAATATCTGCTCAATGGAGGCCGGGGAATAATTTGCACTGGCCACCCTGTAACTGTCAATAAAAAATTCGTTGATACCCAGGGTTGACGCAATTTCCTTTTTTGGTTTGTTCTTGATACCATTGTAAATATACACTTTAGAAAAAAAGCTGAACAGGTTGGCAATGGTTGGAATTAAAGGATGGTTCTTGATGTTGTTGGCAAAGTAATTTGCGATCTGTATCGATTTGTTGAAATTCTTGTCACCAAGGGCCTTCTGTAATTCAAAAACATTAAAATCCTTACTGATACCAATATTTTGTTCTATGTGCGTAACGGCAATGAAATTGATATCGGGTTTCAGGTTGATCAGCATCCTGTCTATTTCACTTGATATTTTAAGGAGGTCACTGCCAAGGTAATCCACTATCAGTTGTACTGCTGAAGGCTCAATGCTCTTGCCTTTATCCTTGATATACTTATCCACCCATGGGGTCACTTCATAATCCCGCATCCTTTCGCTGGTAAAATGCGTGTATTTACCAAAGAGTTTACCAGTCTTTTTACGTTTGTCTATTTTTTTCCCTTTATAACAAAAAACGAGGATCGTGCTTTGTGGAGGTGCGGCCAGGTAATCCTCGAAGACATCAATATCATCCAGGTTCTGGGCCTCCTTTACAATTATCAGCAAGTATTTGGCAAGCAGGGGAAACCGCTTGGCAGCCATTTTTATATCCAGCGCAGTGCTGTCTTTCCCGTAAATTATCAGTTGGTCAAAACTTTTTTCCTCAGGCTTTAAAACACTTTCTTCTAAAGTATCGGCAATGCTGTCAATAAAATACGTTTCCTCACCCTCAAGCAAATAAACGGGGGAAAATTTCCCCGTTTTAATGTCACCAATTATCTGATTGTATTTTATTATAGTGTTATTGGCCATTCGTGATTATTTTTGCCCCAGGTGCAATTAAATTTCAAACCCTGCAATTTTACGATTAAAAACGATAATGGTAATGCACTAATTTTCGACATTATCAGGAATAAATATGTTTTACTTACCCCGGAAGAATGGGTAAGGCAGCATGTAATAAGGTTTTTGACCGATGAAAAAGGATATGGAAAGGGTTTGATAGCCGTTGAAAAGTCTTTGAAATTCAATAACCTTACCAAGCGTTTTGATGTGTATGTGGCCGACAGGAATGGTAATCCGTATATTTTAGTTGAATGCAAGGCACCGCACGTGAAACTCACCAATGCCACTTTGCAGCAAGCCGGGATATACCAGAAAGAGCTGAAAGCAAAATATGTATTCATCACAAATGGGTTGCAACATATTTTCCTTGAATTGGCAGGCGATAAATTTGAAATTATTGCTGAATTACCGCAAAATGCCTTTTAGAGTGGCCATTCATTGCGTCTCTACCTCCGAATCATTAAATTCCGCAATTCCCAATTTTCAATTCCTTACATTTGCAGCAAAGGCAATCGGTTTGTCGTTCTGCACTTGTGCAGAAAGGAAAGTCCGGGCAACACAGAGCACCATACCATTTGAAAGGATGGGCGGTATCCAGCAATGGATATTGACAGACAGGGTCGCAGAGAATAACTACCTGGCCTCAGGGCCGGGAAAAGGTGAAAATGTGAGGTAAGAGCTCACGGCATGCATTAGTAATAATGTGTGGGGATAAACCTTATGGGTTGTAAAACCAAATATACCGGGGAGTAAGGGCTGCTCGTCCGAATTAGCTTAGCAATAAGTGTATGCCCCGGAGGGTAGGTTGCATTAGATAAATGACAGACATCCCGATGAAAATCGGGAGACAGAACCCGGCTTACAGATTGCCTTTTTATTAAAATTCCGGCGCAATGACTTGGTAATTCCGGAAATCTATACCCTTTATTTTGCTAATAATCAAAATATTATGCTTTGCCTGAAATGACAGATGCGATTATTTTTTCAACAATTATATATTATTTAGAACCGGTCTAAATAAAAATAATACATTTGCACCAAATATGAAAAAGGCAGGGCTATTTGTTCTATGTTTTATTATAACGGGTATTTGTAATGCACAGATCTTAACCAGGGAGGATTCTTTGGCAGCGGGGTTGCAAATGAGTGGAAAGATGACTGTATTGAGCGGGTACGGTGAAGCAATGGTATCATATAATGCAGGATTAAAAACTGCCAATGCCAATTTAACCAGGTTTGTTACTTTTTTCGGTCACCGTTTTTCAAAGAACATTGCGCTTTTTTCGGAAATGGAACTTGAAAATGCTAAAGTGACCAGTTCAGGGGGTAGTGGAGAGATAGCGCTGGAACAAATGTTCCTGAAATTTGACCTTAACAAAAGACAATATGTGGTTGCCGGGTTATTTATTCCCCGGATAGGTATTATTAATGAGAACCATTTACCGACAACTTTTAACGGCAACAACAGGCATTTTGTTGAGACCTTATTGATACCTGCCACCTGGCGCGAACTGGGAGTGGGTTTGTACGGCCGGTCGGACAGGTTACCGGGGTTTAATTATTATGCAGGAATCACCAATGGGTTAAGCAGCCAGAATTTTGCAAGGAACAGCGGTATCAGGGAAGGCAGGTTTGAGGGCAGCAATGCCACTGCGTCCAATATTGCTGTGAGTGCAGCGGCTTTATATTACTACAGGAATTTCCGTATGCAGGTCTCCGGTTATTATGGCGGAACTGTGGGTGTCCCATCCAAGCAGGCAGATAGTTTGCAATTGAACTCGGGCGCTTTTGGCACACCGGTGGCATTGGGTGAGTGTAATGTTCAATACCACACGAACAGGTTGACTGTAAAAGGTCTGTTTACAGCTTTCCAGATACCTGATGCCGCAAAGATCAATAGTGCATATGCCAACAATACTGCGAACACCATGATGGGCGGTTTGTTTGAAGTGGCTTATAATATGCTGAAAGGGAAAGATTTTGCCAGTAAGAAATTATGGTTGTTTGGCAGGTACGAATGGCTTGACCTGAATTATAAAATGCCTGCCAATGGCATTAAGGATAACCAGGTAAACCAGCAATACCTTGTAGCCGGACTTACATACAGGCCCGCTATTGGTGTCGTTATTAAGCTTGATGTTGTGAACAGGATCACAGGGACACCAAACCCGGCTTTTGTGGTAAATCCATTCCCGCAACAATCAGCGTATTTCAGGAATAATACATTTGTAAACCTCGGCTTCGCCTTCAGCTTCTAAACACCAATATGCAAAGGAGAAAATTCTTAAAGACAAGTTGCACAATGTGTGTCGGTGTTATAGCCGGCATAAGCGCCTTATCTTTACTGGAGAGTTGTGCAAGCGCGAAGATCATTAAGAAAGAAATACTCGATGAAAAAATATCTGTTTCGACATCTGATTTTGAAGCGGGTAAATCCTACATCATCATTCGTAACAATAACCTGAGTTTCGATATCCTCCTCAATAAGAATACCGACAATTCATACAAAGCCCTTTTAATGCAGTGCACCCATTACGACAACCCGGTTTATGCAAGCAATAAGGAAATTTTTTGCCCGTCGCATGGCAGTACCTTCGATTTTAACGGTAATGTAAAAAAAGAGCCTGCAACTTTACCCTTGAAAAGTTACCGGACGGAATTGCTTGAAAATACCATTACCATCCATTTAAAATAAACATTTAAAATATCCATGAATATGAATAAATCAATAGCCACCCAATTAAGTATCGTATTAGCGATTGTTTTCCTTTTGCAGAATTGTAAGCCTAAAACGGAAGAAACAACACAACCTGAAAAGGATCTTACGTCACAAATCCTTATCGATTATTCTGCCAACATCTGTTTATTCGGTTACCAGCAACTGGCCCTGGCCAGCACCCAGCTTAATGATGACATTAAGGTATTTGCAGCTAACCCAAGCCAGGCTTCTTTGGAGCAATGTAAAACTGACTGGAAAAATACAAGGAAGATATGGGAAGAATCTGAGGCTTACCTTTTCGGGCCGGTTTCTACGAATAGTATTGACCCACGGATCGATACCTGGCCGGTAGATTTTAACCGTCTGGATTCAATTCTTGCCGGAAGTACCACTTTCACACAGGCCTATGTTGACCAGTTGGAAGAGTCTTTGAAAGGTTTCCATCCAATTGAATACTTGCTTTACGGAAAGAACGGTAATAAAAAATACACTGATTTTACAGGAAGGCAAAAGGAATACCTGAAAGCACTTGCTGAGAATCTAAAAACACTTACGGCGTCGTTGAAAAATGATTGGGAAGTGAAAGGCGGTAATTTCTTTACGCAATTTACTACAGCCGGTGCAGGAAGTACTTTATATCCTACCAAAAGGTCTGCATATGAGGAAATGGTAAATGCCATGATCGGTATTTGCGATGAAGTAGCCAATGGCAAGATCGATGAAGTGTTTACAACACTTGATTCAATGAAAGAAGAATCACCGTTTGCTAAAAACTCCATTACGGATTTTACCAATAATATCCAGGGTGTGTTGAGTTGCTACCTTTCAAAGAGCAGTATCAATGATGGCAAGGGATTGGAAGATTTCGTAAGGCAATTTAACCTTAGTCTTGATGGCAACATCAAACAAAAACACGCAGCAGCCATTGCAGCCCTGAACAATGTGACCATGCCTTTTGGCCAGGCCATCTTCCACCAGCAAATACAAGTGCAGGCTGCTGTTGATGCCATTAATGACCTTAAGGATGAGTTGGAAGGTAATTTATTGCCACTGGTACAATTGCAGATAAAATAAGCCGGAAAATTGCTGCTTCCTGAAAAATGAAACAAAAAGTATATACCATTCTTTTATTGGCCAGCCTGATCTTCATTTATGCCTGCAGAAAGGCGAATGAAAATTACGTTGACAATGATGCGGAATGGTTATCAGGCGGCAAGCAAACTTTCTTCGACCAGACCACAGGAGGTTTTTCCCATGTTTTTGAGGGCCTGAGCGAACGTGAACTATTTAACCATGATATAGGGGATATGGCGTTTGAGGCGACTTTTGTTACAGCCCCTGCGCCATTGAATTCAGGCCTTGGGCCAATATATAATAATGTTGCCTGTAGCGGTTGCCATATCAATGATGGCAGGGGGCAACCACCCATATCAGGGCAGCAGCTAAGCAGCATGTTGTTCAGGGTCAGCATTCCTGGTACCGATCCGCATGGTGGCCCTAACCCTGTACCGGGCTTTGGTGGGCAGTTCCAGCCAAGGACTATTGCAGGGAAGCAGGCCGAAGGAGATGTTAAGATCATTTATACGGATATTAACGGGGCATATGCCGACGGTTCTCCTTATATTCTCCACCTTCCTCAATATACCATTGTCAATACTTACATGCCCATGCCGGGCAACACAATGCTTTCACCAAGGATAGCACCACCTGTTTTCGGGCTTGGTTTACTTGAGGCCATAGAAGAGGCCGATATCAGGAAACATGCGGATGAAAATGATGCCAATGGGGATGGTATCAGCGGGAAATGCAATATAGTATACGATGTAATGACCCAAAGTTACAGGTTGGGAAGGTTTGGCTGGAAAGCCGGCCAACCAAGCTTATTGCAGCAATCCGCAGGTGCATATAATGAGGATATGGGGATTACAAGTTTTGTTTTCCCTAATGAAAGCTGCCATAACCAATCCCAGTACGACGGGCTGGATGATGAAACGGAAGTGTCCGATTCTATCCTGCACGCTGTGGCATTTTATATGCAAACGCTGGGTGTGCCTGCAAGGAGGAATGTTAATGATGAATTGGTATTGCAGGGTAAAAAAATATTCAACCAGGTGCAATGTGCAGCATGCCATATACCGTCTTTTAATACAAAGGTTGACATGACTTTCCCTTCACGCTCCAACCAGAAGATATTCCCATACACTGATATGCTGTTACACGATATGGGGCCGGAACTGGCAGATATCAGACCGGAATTCCTTGCCGATGGCCGTGAATGGCGCACGCAATCCTTATGGGGAATAGGCCTTACCAAAAAGATCAACGGGCATGAGTTTTTCCTTCACGATGGCAGGGCAAGGAGCCTGAGCGAAGCCATATTATGGCATGGAGGAGAAGCAGAAAACAGTAAACAACAATACCTGAAATTATCTGCAGACGAAAGGAAAGCCTTGCTAAAATTCCTTGAATCTTTGTAAGCCGTTATTTTACCTGCAGGTTAAGGTCCACAGTGGCCGCTTGCACACTTTTTACTTCTATGATCGTATCACCGCTTACCTGCTTGCCTTTGTAAGCTCCTTTGGCGCCAAGCAAATAAAAACCTTCTTTTAATTTAAGGAAATGCACATGGGGACCGTAGCCGGGTTCTACCATGGTGGTAAAGCTATCATCATATTTAATCGCCGCCGGAATTTTTTTGCAGCCGTATTTAATATAGCATTTGCCTTCAACACCTGTGGTACCATTGACAGGGAAAAGCGCAAGGTTAAAATTACCGCCTTTACCACCAGGCACATTTTCAACAATTGGTTCCTCAGGTGTTACTACAGCATCATTTTTATGCTGGCAGGCAAATGCAAATAGCAGGAAACTTAGCAGGGTTAAATATCTGGTCATATGCAAATTTAACCAAATTCCCCATTAATGGGTATGGAAATGGAATTGCACTTTTTTGCTCACAAAATTACCATCGTGGTCAATGATGGCTTTAATCTCCAGTTCCAGGTTGGTGTGTATTGACCCATCATTCACCAAAAACTCACTGATATCAAAAGCTGCTTTGTGGTCATCAATATGCTTATCGATAAGCAATGCCGTATCTGCCAATCGTGTAACCTTGATATCATAACCATGTAAATTGGTCGGTGAAGTTATCCTGGCTTTAATGAATGCCGTGTCATCCTTTTCAAACTCTTGGGCATCGTTAGGGGAAATAATGTTAACGACCACTGATTCTACAGGAGGAGGGTCACTATGGTGATGCTTTACACATGAGGAAAGGAGTGCCGTAGTTATAAGCACGGCCAGTATTGAGATGTTTATTTTAAGGTTTTTCATGTTAATTAAGAGTTGTTTTTGATAAGGTTTAAAAAAGGAAACTTGTATTGAATTGTAATCTTGGAAAGGATTTTACGTTACCATCGCTGAGGTTTTGGTTAAATGGGTGGCTATAATTGAATGCGAGCAATAGGCTTTTATAGTAAACCTCGCACCCCATTGTAATGCAATAAATGTGCCCGCCTGTTGCGTCCTGTGCATAGCCGTTTTGATAGTCTTTGCCCATGTTTTCCAGTAAGACACCGGTATATGGCAAAACGCTGCAAGATCTGGTGATGTTTTTCCAGTAAAATATGCGCGAGGCCAGGGATAATTTATCGCCAAACTGGTATTTGTCCGGGTTTTCGTAATTCAGGCGGTATTGCACATCGTTGCTAATGCCCAATTTACGCCGCCTTACAGTATAAAGCACATTGAACAGGTAGTCGAAAGAACCGCTGCCCGGCTGCAGGGCAATATTTGTTTCGTCATTTCCTGTATGGATATTGCTTTTGCCAGTTGGAAGTTTAATGCCAGCCCCTGCAAGCAGCAAATGTTTCCATTTCAGTGAATCTTTGTTAATGTTGACCAGGGTGTAATTTATTCCAAGGGTTGCATCGCCAATGCCCTTTATCTCTGTTTTTGTACCTTTTTCTACCTGCGATTTGATATTGTAAGGTAAAGCGGCGATCAATTGTAACCGTTTGCGCAGGTAAAACCTACCCCAAAGTTCAGTTGAGATACTTGTTTCGCGGTTAATGTTCTGTTGGTCGTCAATGTGGTGCGAATTATAGCGGGCATAACTGCCCCTGATGCCAATAAAGTTCTTTTGGAATTGCGGTAATATACTGCTGCTGCCATTGGCAATACTGCATCCGCAAATATCACAGGCTTCCGTAATTTGTATGTTGATAAGCACAAACATGCTTATGAATAATGTCTTTTTCAAGGTATTGAAATTAAATTGGGACAATGGCCTTTTCCATCAACTGTTCATATCCTCTCAAACCCAATACAGGGTTTCAGTTGATAAAAGAAACAATTGCCCGTGTAAATAAAATTGGAAAGGAGAGGGGATACGTCAGGCTGTGGGTGGTTGGAACACCTCTGAAGCATAGCCAAGGTTATAATCATCACTCGTGTTTTCAAACACCGGAATATCCATTGCATATAATTGCGCAGAATAAGTAAACTTAGGTGTCATAAAGAGTTCAAAATCTTTTTGCATCACTTTACCCGGCAATTCTTCCTTGGTGTTGGTATTGATCTTGTTCAACTGCAAACCGATATAACATTTACCATTACATTCAAGCTCAGGCTTGTTTTTGTTGATACAACATTCTGCAATAACTTCTTCTGTATTTTGCCAGTAATTGAAAATAAGGGCCGCCTTGAATACACTGTTACTGATAAACAGGAATAAGAGAGATATGCTGATGATCTGTTTCAAAAGGACAGGGCAAAGGTAGTTTTTTTTAGTGATTTGTGGCTAGTGGTTAGTAATTAGTGAAAGGGAGTTAGTTGCTAATGAATAAAGAAAAATTAAATGGCCTTAAATGCTGTGCACGATGTATACTAAGTCCGGAGGGGTTGAACATTTGTATTCAATAACGTTTTTAAAATGTTATTCTGCCAGCAATTTCACAATGTGCTTTTTCATTTCGCTTACACCAAGCTTGGTGTTGCCATCTAAAAACCCGACCATCTCACCCTTACTGTTAAAGACCAATATATTCGGACAGCCATTACTGCCAAGTGATTTACTGTTTCTCAACTTGTCGTAATAAGTAATAAAGTATTCGTTTGAAGCATCAATAAAATCTTCCTTATCCTTATTATCCATTCCAATCAGTTCAAGGCCCTGAGCGCGGTATTCATTATAGAAGTCAACGAGGCTGGGTTTTAACTGATGGCAGGGTGCGCAACCCTCGAACCAGAAATAAAGAAGTGTCACCTTGTTTTTGGTAATTATCGAATCCAGTGATACCGCTTTGCGATACTTATAAACGGGCTTCAGCTGGGTATGTTTTCCTTCTATCACTTTATAATGGGAAGAATCAACCTTTTTTAATTTGGTGATCGCATAATCCTTTTGTGCCGCAATAAACATGTTTTCTATTTTTTGACGGATGGAAGGTGGTACTTCTTTGTAATATTCAATTTCAGAGAACGTCGTTTTAGCATAATATTTGGGAAATACGAATTCCTGGTCAAAAAAGGATTCAAACTGTGTCAAAAAGCCGCTATTATTAAAAGTATAGAAACTTTTAGCCATGTTATGGCCATACTCGCCTTCAAAATGGTTAATAAGTGCAAAGCAATGATCGTTTAATAATTGAACAGTATCAATCGGTTTGCACCAAAAAAAAGAATCTTTTGAATTGTGTAAAAAACGCAACCCATCCCCAAAGGATGCATATTTTTCATCATTGACCTTTAGTTTGTATGTTCCGTACTTATTGCTAAAAAAAATCACTGTATCCATATAATAAATATAGCTATATGAATTGCCTGGATTTATTCCCGTTTTAATGATCATGATATGGTCATTTTCGCGAATGCACCAAAACTTTTCCTTTTTTTGTATCGTATCAACATCGCTTTTACGATCCCATGTATTATAGTTGATCATCAACTTATCTATGACAAAAGAGACCGCTTTATAGCCTTTTTGCTTCTGATCGAATTGGCGGTACAATTGCGCATTCTCACATTGTGCAAAAACTGATACGGTCAGTAAACTTAAGACAAAGAAGAGCATTGGTTTAGGAGATATCATTTTATTGAATTTTGCTTTTAGATGCGAACGTTTCGATTATCAATATTAGGGTAATAAATTGAATTTCAAAAGAATAATACGTGTTTTTTTGCTGCATCGGCATGCTGGTATAGCAGTCGTTCGTGCTTTGTTGTAATGATTGCTACGTATATAATTAGGGCTATATTTGCATTGCAACCTATGTCAAACAAAGAACAACACCGCAGAATTAATTATGACCAATAACATTAAACTCACACCGGAGCAATATGATGCCGCCAAACTTGAATTGCTGATCAAAATACATGCTGGGCAAAAATCCTTAACGGCAACGCTGATGTATATCCTTTCCAATGGGGATGAAGCAAAAGAAGATGAATACCTGAAAATTTACAACCAGCAGCTTTCCATTGAAGCGAAAGAAATATACCAAAAGTTGTTTCATGGTAATGGGCCTTCAGGGATGGAAGACATTTCACAGTCTTAATTTGGTGGTTGGTTTTTAGGAAAAAGACATTTAAGGAATACCTTAAAGATGACCCATATGCTATTTTATGTAGGTACTTATTGTTGCCATAGCCGCTGCTGTATTAAGATATATGGTTAAGACATATGCTTAATTAGGGCTTGTTGGTAAAAAACAAGACCTACCTTTTATATCCCTTCTGATTCCTCAATGAACTATCTACTTTGATAGGGTCGTATTCCGTACGTGGGGCAATGATATAGCCTTTCTCGGGTTTGTTCTTCACATATTTGTTGTACATGATAAGGGCGGCACTAACAAAGAGGCCAACAAAGGCGAAGAGTATAAGGAGTTTTACTTTTTTGCTTTTCATTTTGTTAAAATCAGAAAGACCTGCCTATACCAAATAACCAACGCATTTGTACAAAATTCTTATCTGTATAAGGGGCAGTGTTCAGGTAAAATGGCATATCGAATCTCAATGTCAATGGTTTGATCAAATTGCGTTTGCCCCACCTGTAAATGTTCAATGCAGAACCGATACCTGCATCGGCCCTTAAAGGAGAGCTCAGCATTTTGTCATCTATTATCCGCCTGCTGTCGCCAATATAACCGGCATCTCCAAAGAGGTAGGCATCGATCTTTAACCAGTTGCGGGTAAACTTAGGCTTGATCCTGAAATATTGATCAAAATCTATTTCGGCACTTACAGAAGCGCCTGTATTACCCTGGTATAAGTTAGCGGCCGAATTGCCTGCAGTAACAGGGGCAAGGTAACCGGCATAACCCCTTAGGTTAAGTCCGCCGCCTGCCTGGAAATGATTGGTGGAAGCACCATAGCCCAGCCATTCTTCGGGTATCCATCCACGCGACCGGGTGTATTTACTCTCGAGCATCTGCTCCATATTGGCGCCTGCGAGGTTCAGCATGGATTCCTCGGCAATATTCATACCTGTTATGGTTTGTGCAAACATGCGGGTCTTCACTTCAAATTTACCATATTTATGGTTGTTCAGCATTTCGAACTTAAAGCTGCCATAGCCGTAATCCTTGCTGAATGCACTTCCGCGCAAACCTAAATTGATGACACCATTGCCGTGCATCCATTTATAGCGCCTTGCATAATCAATATTGATGGTGCTGTTGATTTTGCCTTCCCTGCTTTTACCGCTGGTATATGGCCAGTAAACACTCCTGCCGGAATCCATGATGATGGATTTGAAATGGATGTTGATGGTGTTGTTGCCGAATCCTTTTTCAAAACCAAGGTCGTCGTAGAAAATACCGTCCAGCCAACGTGTGTCCCAATAAATATAAGCATTGCGACCGACAAGGTTGCTGTATTTGAATTTGTAGCTCACAAGGTCGAGTTGTTTATGGTTGGCATCGTATTTCCTTTCAGCCCCAACACCGGTATTGTACCAAATGCTGAAATCCATAACATGCTTTACCCTTACATAATCGAAATGGAAATTCAATCCGGCCTTTATGCCATCCACAGCATTGAACCAGGCGTCAGGCCTCCAGCTGAAAACACTCTTATTAAAGGTTATGGGTTGCTGGATACCCTTGTCAAATTTTGCGGAAACAGGCAATTTGAAACAGTGTTTTGTCTTTACATTGTCTATCCTGTATATATCTGCAAGCCTGTGGGTAGTGTCTATCTCTATCAGTTTTAGTTTGGCATCCAGAATAATGGTGTCTGTATAATCAGCATTGAGCAGGCCCCAGCCTTTCCATGTTTTCAATACTTTTTTTCCGTCATCTTTTGCAAAATAGGTGTTAGGTATCAGGAAATTGTATTGCTTGTCATTCTTATCCGTTACAGTAAAATCCACTGGCATTTGCATTGAGCCTTTCCTGGTAAATGAAACAGCATAGCGGAATTTGCCATCAGCTGTTTTCTTCAGCTTTTTGATGCACCCGATTTTATAATCAATGGATTTGGTGGTTTCCATCCACTGGTCAAAGAACCAGTTGAGGTCAACATGGGTATAGTCGATAATGGATTGGCGAAAATCATCCGGGTAGGGGTGTGCAAATTTCCACTGGTTGAAATAGTGTTGCATGGCTTTCAGGAAGAGATCATCACCAAGCACATATTGCAGGTTGTAAAGCATGGTAGCCGTTTTATAGTAAACATGCCTGTAACCGCCTCCATGCCCTGTTGCGGAGTTGAAATCATCACTGTGTGTATTCAACTGCACATCATTCTGGTTGATGGCGTCAGTGAGGTAGCCATTATATACAGAACCTTCATCGTATGTATTGGCATGCATCGAAATGCGGTTGATCTTCTTGATGCTCCATGAGGTCAGGAATTGGGTGAAGCCCTCATCAAGCATGGCCCTGTATGTTTCATTATTGCCGATCATACCAAAAAACCAATTATGCCCTATTTCGTGCGCAATAACGTATTGGTGGCCGGGCCAGTTACCGCCATCCAGTGTAAGCATCGGGTATTCCATACCATCGCGTGCATCGGCAGCCACTATTTTAGGGTAACCGTACATTCCGATATCATTGCTGTATACTTTTACCACATCTGCAACAAATTTAGCTGTAGGCCTCCAGTATGGCGCATTCTTTTCCTGTGCAATGGCAATGCAACGAATACCGTTCCATACTTCTTCACCAATTCGGTAACTTGGGTCAGCTGTAAAGGCAAAGTCATGCACATTGTCGGCATGATAGATCCATGTCTTGGTGCCCTCCCTTTTTACCTTGTACTTATATTTGGTCGGTTGTATGCTAGCTTTGCCATTGGCATCCTTCACCACTTCAGAATAATTGGCAATATCAACAGCCTTCCTTAAGTCGGCGGGCAATACTTCATTCTCGTTCTGTATGGCACCGGTCGCTTCTACAATATAGTTGGAAGGAAAGGTAAGTTTTACATCGTATACACCATAATCGCCATAGAATTCCTTGCCCAGGTGCTGGTCGGTCTCCCAGCCAAATTTGCGGTCATATACGCAGATCCTGGGATACCAGTGCACACCATCATAATGCTTTACAGAGTCCTCGGGATTGAAAAGCTTGAAGCGCCTGCGCATACTGCCATTGTCCCAATAGGTCCTGAATTTAATATTGAAAACCAAACTTGTATTGGGCTTCATCGGTGTTTTAAGTTTGGCAATAAGGATGGTATTATCGATCGTGAATTCCACTTTTTCACCGGCAATTTTAAATTCGTCTATCAAAGTTCCCATTTTCATGGCCTCATATTTGCCGAAATTGGTTTCCTCATTATTGGCAGTGTTCAGCGCATGTGCATAGCTTCCCGGTTGGAAAGCGTTCTGGTACAAATGGAAATAAACCGTTGTCAGTTCATCAGGGCTGTTGTTGAAATATTCAAGTGTTTCCACACCAGTTATTTCATCCTTCACATCATCTATCGCAGCATCGATCGTGTAATGAACATCTTGCTGCCAGTAAGCCGCATTTGGTTTCCTTGTTTTCCAGTAATCCTTATAATTGAAGGTTTGCGCAGTGGCAATCAGGGGAAATAGCAACAGGATAATTAAGTTCTTTTTCATGTTAAAACAATTGGTACGAAAATAAGGGTTAAGAGTGAAAAAATGTGTTATTGGGTAAATAAGTTATTTGCGTTATTCGCCCATTAAACGGCTGCAATTAGCTGACAGTTATCAATTAGTGTTGGAAAAATTCATTGGCTGCTTGTTCGACCAGATAAGGACAGGTTCCCTGGTATATGAACTCAGCCAATCTAACTGGAAATCCTCCGGGCGGAAATTAAGCTGGAAGCTGAAAAACACATTATTATTGGCGAAGTCAATGGTATTGCCATTTTTATTGTAGAGTGAATAATTGATCGATACGCTGTGAAAATGGTTATTGATATAAAGCATACCGGGTGTTTCAGCACTGTGTTCTTTATTATCAGTGGTAAGCATGTCTAGCATGTTCTTTGTAATGTTAAAGTGCAATTCAATATCGTTATTTTTTTGAAAAAAGAACCTTTTTAACGTACTGTCACTTGTAGTGAAACTCTCTGATTCCACCTTAAAAGTGGCTTCCCCGGTCTGGTAATTCACCATCAGCAGCGACAAGGGTGATCTATTGTTGACTTTTACAGAATCAGGGGCCATGATATTGATATTTGAGACACTGTTTTTAATGACCTGTGCCTTAAAGGAAACGCAAATAAGCAATAAAGTAAGCAAGAATGGTAGTTTGATTAGATTCATAAGCGCTTGTATTTATCTTGTTTGAATGGATTCAGGAAAATATGTTGTAAAAATAAACCAAATTCGGATATAAATCGGGGTTATTTTATCAACGCAATTTGCAAAAGGGCAGACTATTACTTATCCAGGTATTTCTTTCCTCGCCCTGTTGAGCAGGAATACAACAAAAACAAGGATCCCCAGGGTAAACGGGATGACACTGTAAAAGCGGGTTTTGAATTCATAGAATTCGGCCACCATCCAGTTGGCGTTGGCAATGATCCATAAGGCGATAGAAAGATTGGGAAGGAATTTGGTTTCATCCTTACGGGTTGCCCATGCAATAATAATGGCAACCACCACAGTTGGTATGGCCATTACCATGCCTGTAGTTCGCCATGTAAATAACCAGCACATGTCCTTTACCAGCCAAAGCGGGATATGGGCCATCTCAAGTAAAAGCAGTATTTTATCTTTATTCATTTATCTTGAATTTCATTGCAATAATAATGGCTTAAACGGATTTTACAGACAGCATTTTTTCAACGATTATAAAATTTTGTGTTCAAAAAATTAGCTAATATTGCCATGCCTTTGAAAACTGAAAAAATACCTTTAGCACATCCTTTGCTTATCGACCTTTTAAAAATGGCCTATTCGGCTGAAAAGGCCGCTGCCTTTGCCTATCAGGGCCATGCAGCATCTGTTAAAAACAAGGACGAAAAGGCTGCGATAAGGCAAATAGAAATAGATGAATGGAACCACCGGCGGGAAGTATTGCAAATCATGGAACAATATAATGTCCCGGTTTCCAGGTATTATGAGGTGAGGTTTTATATCATTGGTAAAATGATCTCTATGAGCTGCCATATCATTGGCTGGTTTATGCCCTTCTATTTTGCGGGAAGGCTTGAAAGTGGCAACGTCTGTGAATACTTCCGTATGAAACAGTATTTCAACTCCCTTGGTATCAGGGAACATGACAAAACCTTATACGAAATGGGCATAAAGGAAAAGGAGCATGAAGTGTATTTCCTTGAAAAGATAAAGACCAATAAGCACCTGCCATTATTTGAAAAACTCTTTGCCTGGGGTGTTTTCAAAAGTTATAATAATATTGACCTTGACAAGAAATACCCTGTTGAGGATTCGGATGATTATTGCAGGAAATAGTAACCTGTAAATGTTGTAACATATTGACTGTTTTGTTGTAATTATTGCCGGCAGGATATCGTATATTTGAATTCACCATCATTCAGTTTAACTATGAACAGGCAAAACAACTACTACAGGTATATGGCTTTTATATTTTTCCTGCTTATAGCAGCGGGAATAGGATGCAAGAAGGATAAATCTGTATCAATTGACAAAAAAATAAATCCCAATGATTTCCTTTCTGCGAATAATTATGACCAGTTGGTAGTGGAGATACAATACGTTACAGGGTTTGAACCCACAGCCGGTACAGTTGCCAACCTGAAGGCTTTTCTGGAACAACGTTTAAATAAACCTGCCGGTATCACTTTTGTGATGAATGCTGTGGCCTCAAGCGGCAAAACAACTTTCTCAGCAGATGATATCAGGAGCATAGAAGGGGCGCACAGGACTCAGCAGACAAGCGGCAAAACACTGACAGCTTATTTTTATTTTGCTGACGGGGACTATGCCTCCAACAGCGGAAGTTCAAAAGTACTGGGTGTGGCTTACGGTAACACTTCAATGGTTATTTTTGAGAAAACGATCAGGGAGTTTTCCGGCGGCATCGGTAAGCCTTCTGCAACTGTATTGGAATCTACCGTTATAGAGCATGAATTTGGGCACATCCTTGGGTTGGTTAATAATGGCACAGGCATGCAATCTGCGCACCAGGATGAACCCAATGGCAAACATTGCAGCGATAAAGATTGCCTGATGTATTATGCGGTTGAAACCAGTAGCTTTATCGGCAACCTGATGGGCGGGGTCATACCTTCACTGAACAGCCAGTGCATCGATGACCTGAGGGCAAACGGGGGTAAGTAGAATTTTTGCCTGTATGCAATTTATTTTTGGTGATAAAGGCTTTGCACTTTAATTTTGGAGGCTGGCCTACCATATAGGGAGGCAATTAAGACAACCCCAAAATGCTTGAATTAAATTTCGACATATTCCCAACCCTGGAAACAGAACGCCTGTTGCTCCGTAAAATTACAATGGATGATGAAGACGCCATGTTCTTGTTGCGCACTGAAATAAATGCCACTAAACACCTGAACATGCCATTCTTTGAAAGAACGCGGCAGGAGAACATGGAGAATATGTTGAAAATAGTGAATGGTGTGCAGAACAATGAACTGATAGGCTGGGCAGTAACAATAAAGGATGATCCCAAACTGATGGGCACTGTCAGTTTCCATAAAATTGATAAAGCACACTACCGTGCAGAGATAGGTTATATGATCAGTCCTTCATTGTGGGGCAAAGGTTTGATGGGAGAGGCTGTCAGGAGGGTTATTGCATTCGGGTTTGAAGAGGTGAAGCTGCACAGTATAGAGGCACATGTTAACCCCGAAAACCAATCTTCCATACAGTTGCTCGAAAGGAACCGCTTTGTAAAAGAGGGTTATTTTAAGGAAAACTATTTCTTTAAAGGCACTTTCATCGATACAGAAGTCTATTCATTGGTTAAGGGTCAATAAGCTGCAGTCATCATAACTTTTTTAGTTCAGCGGTTTTCTGCTTTATGAAACCCGCCTTGTCCTGCTTCAATGCCTTTGATATCATTTTTGCAGGGGCCGAAATATCATAATATTTATTTCCCCAAAGGTTGATCTCTGCAATTATTGGCAACAGGTCGACACCCTTCGGTGTAAGCTGGTAAATATGCTTTCCCCTGGCTTCGGCAGATTCTTTTTTCATGATCAGCCCTGCATTCTCAAGGTCAATTAACCTTGATGCAAGGATATTGGTTGCAATTTTTTCCTTTGAATTAAGGAAATCCCCATAAGTCCTTTTCCCAAAGAACATCATATCCCTAATGATCAGCAATGACCATTTATCGCCCCACAACTCAAGGGAGGTGCTGATAGGGCACTCAGACCGTTGCTCAATTTTTTTCACCATTTGTAAATATTTAAAAAATTAACTTGCAAAATGCAAGTTAATGCCTAATTTTGCACTTGCATTTTGCAAGCAAATATACAAATAATTATCAATTATGCTTAATAACCTGCCTAATTATATCAGCCTGCTGTTCGGTGCCATCACCATTCTTACAGTATTTATTTTCTACAAAGCTGCCAAACATTCAAAACCGGTCATGATCATTTTATTGTTGTGGCTGGCCTTGCAAGCCTTCGCCGGCTTATCCGGATTTTACACGGTAACGGACACAGTACCGCCAAGGTTCATGTTGCTTATACTGCCACCTTTGATTTTGATCATTGGATTGTTCACAACACACAAAGGCCGGTCTTTCATTGATAGCCTTGACGTGAAAACCTTAACGATATTGCATATTATCAGGATACCGGTTGAACTGGTGTTGTTGGGATTATTTATCCATAAGGCAATACCGCAATTAATGACTTTTGAAGGAAGGAATTTTGATATCCTTTCCGGGCTTTCTTCCCCGGTGGTGTATTATTTCGCTTTTGTGAAACACAAGCTTGGCCGCAACGCCCTGCTTGCATGGAATTTCATTTGCCTGGGCCTGTTGGTCAATATTGTATTGAACGCGATCTTGTCTGCACCATTCCCTTTCCAGCAATTTGCCTTCGACCAGCCCAATATAGGATTGTTGTATTTCCCTTTTGTGTGGCTTCCATGTTGTGTGGTGCCATTGGTGTTATTTTCCCATTTGGCAAGTATAAGAAGGTTGTATAAAGGTAACTACAGGTGAAAAATAAATTTTTAAAGCGGGAATAATAAGTTAATTTCGAGAACTTATTATCCAATGAAAAAACTACCAATTATTATAACGATTTTGCTGATCTCCGCCTGCGGTTCGAAGATGATGATGATCTCACAGGCAGATGCGGACAGGGGTGCTGCGAAATTCCCTAAAGGTACTGTCACTGTCGCTTCGCTTAAGGAGGGTAAGACAAATTACGAAATACACTGCCAGAGTTGCCATGAGCTTAAACCTGTAACATCTGAAAAAGAGTACGGCTGGAGGACGATCGTTCCTGATATGGTTAAGAAAACCAACAGGAAAGCGGGTAGAATGGCTATTGACAGTGCGACCCAGGAATCCATATTGCGTTATGTGGTAACCATGTGCTCTGTATCTCCGCCACCTGCAAAATAAATTGATGTTATCCTGACACCCCTTCTATATGGAAAAGGTAAAAAGGAAAATGCAGAATGTTGATTTTGGCAACATCGAAGAATTCCTGGCATTCCTTCCCAATGATGAATTACCCATAGTGGAATTGCTCCGCAATATCATTTTTGATTGTATGCCTGAATGTGAAGAAAGGCTGGTATACAATGTGCCTTATTTTCGCAGGCATAAGAATATTTGTTTCATATGGCCTGGCTCTGTAACCTGGGGAAACAGCCAGCGCAAGGGTGTAAGGCTGGGATTTATCAATGGGAACCTGATGGCGGATGAAATAAATTACCTGGATAAGGGGGATCGCAAATTTGTCTATTGGAAAGATTTCTTTGATATGAATGATATCGATCCGGACCTTGTTAAATCTTATATTTTTCAAGCCATAATAATAGATGGGGAGAAGGCAAGTACTAAAAGGAAATAGCTGTTTGTCACATTTTGGAAATATTTTTTTCATATTCATGTCACATATTGCCAGAATAATTCGTCTGTAATGTTAATTGCAGAATATTCTGGAAAATAATACTCTAACAAATATATATATGAACAAAAAATTACTTCCTTTCCTTTTAACCTGTCTGCTGCTTGTATGCAGTGCCGGGCAGGGATTTGCTATTTGCAAAGCTTATTTTACGATCCACAGGATCAGCAACAATAGTTTTTACCTGACGGATTCTTCAATATGTAATAAATTTGCAACAAGCTATACACTCATTATTAATAATGGGTTTACAACGGTAACAAAAAAGTTTGATGCATTAGCTTTCTCTTACAACACCAATAATATTATTATTACTAAAAATGGAACTACTACAGTTACTTTAAAATTATACGATAGCACGGGATCGGGCTGTCAGGATTCAACCAGCAGGACGATCGTCATTTCCGGTATTAAATATTGCGGTGCAAAATTCACCTATAGTGCCTTGAGCGGGAAGCAGGTGAGTTTTTACAACCAGTTCAATAATAACCAATATACCAAATATTATATGGACTTTGGGGATAATGCAACTTCCTCAATCAAGAATCCTGTGCATACTTATGCTAACTGTGGTACTTTCTCAGCTACGCTCCGTGTCAGTGATTCTGTCAATAACTGTGCAGATACTTTTACATTACCTATTCCATTGGGTGTCATTGCCGATTTCAGTTATTATGAAATGGGGAACAAGCATAATTTTAATAATAATGCCAGGTATAACGGGTATGCCTTACTGCCTGATACACAATATGTGGCTTATCACTGGGAGTTTGGGGATGGTGATACCTCCAATGAATTTCAACCTATACACCATTACAGTTCTGCCGGTTCATACACCGCAAAGTTGGTGATGCACAATACGAATCCCAATAATACTTGTGCTAAGAGTGATTCTATTACCAAAAGTGTAATTGTTTCGTGCTATGTAAGCCCGTATTTTACTGCGACACTGTCGGGCACTCAGACCTATATCCTTACAAATACAAGTTCAGGCAATAACCTTAAATACCTTTGGCGGTTTGGGGATACAACAACTTCCACCATGAAAAGCTTATCGCATACTTTTAAAACCCATGGTCGTTACAAAATAGAATTGGTAGTTATGGACAGCATAAATAATTGCAGGGATTCGGCTTTTATATATGTTGGGGGGTATTGCACATTAAAGGCGGATCTTGTGCTTGTATACGATTCCCTGCACCCGTATCAAGCCACCCTTTATAATTATTCATCCGGTTCCATCGACATACACCATTGGGATTTTGGCGATGGCAGTACTTCCAATTCTTCAGCTCCGGTGCATAATTATACGAAGACAGGATTAATCACTTTGACATACATTGCAAAGGACATAATAGCTCCTTGTTCCGATACGGTGATCATAACTTTCACGATCGATTCAAGCGGTAACCTGAAGAGAAAGGCTTTTTCCCTTACCGTTGTTGACAGAACGAATGGTCAGGTGGGTATACATCAGATAAGCAAAAACAATCAGGATATAAAAATCTACCCCAACCCTTTTGTCGATGAAATAATGATACAGGCATCAGGTGAAATAAAGGCAATATCCATAGTCAACATAATAGGGCAGGAAATTGCGACCACAAGTTCAGGGGATAATGGTAAATACATTGTCCGGTTCAATAAGTCCACGGACAGGGGTATCTATTTTGTAAAAGTAGAAAATAATGAAGGTGTTCAATTCTTCAAAGTATTGAAAGAGTGAGTTTTTATAGTTATTAACCAATAAGGGCGGTGCTTCGCACCGCCCTTATTGGTTTTAAGCCCAACGCTATTCAGATGATTCCCTCAACTGATTGCTTGTTTTCGTACTGCCATCGTGGCTCCAGCCCGGAGGCATGAATAAGTATTTCAATTTTTGGGAAAGGGGCCCCGGTTTTGCAACATCTTTGAATATCTTGGTCCATTCATGGAAAATGACTTTTAATGGGTGGTAAGTTTTTAAATTTGAAGTCAGGCCATATTTAGGGGCCTCCTCTTCTTTCTGGAAAGTACCGAACATTTTATCCCAGATAATTAAAACCTGTCCCATGTTCTTGTCGAGGTATTTAATGTCACTTGCATGGTGCACCCTATGGTGAGAAGGCGTAACGAATATGGCTTCATACCATCCGGGCAATTTGGGTATTGTTTCTGTATGCAAAAAGAACTGGTAAAACTGGTTCACTGCATACATAAACATAATGGTCAATCCATCGAACCCAAGGAATGCAACAGGTATATAAAAAATGAAACGGTACAACGGCTGTAGTACGGATGAACGCAGGGCAACCGTGAAATTATATTTTTCGCTGCTGTGGTGGTTGCTGTGCACTGCCCATAACAACCTGCTGTAATGCTCGGACCTGTGCAGCCAGTAAAAACAGAAATCCTGTCCTATGAACACAAGCCCCCAGGCAAGGATAGGGTGGAAGGTGAGCAAGTCGGGTTTGTAAATGGCATGTTGGTTACACCAGTCAAGTATACCAAAAGTGATGAACTTAATACTGATGTCTATCAATGCGCCGGCTACACCCAGCCAAATGGAAATAGCGCTGTCTTTCCAGTTATATAATTCCTTGCGGTTCTTTATCCCGATAAAAATTTCGGTTACGATGAATACCAGGTAAATTGGCAGGGATATGATCAATAACCATTCTTCTTTTGTCATTCAGTACTGCAAAAGTAATCGATATAATTGAATCTTAATGCCCGTTCGCAGCCAGCCACCTTTCGGCATCAAGCGCAGCCATACAACCGCTTCCTGCAGCTGTTACAGCCTGCCTGTATATTTTATCCTGGGCGTCGCCACAGGCAAATACACCTTCAATGTTGGTATAGGTACTATCCGGTTTGGTAATTAAATAACCCTGGTCGTCCATGTCAAGCCAGCCTTTAAAAATAGAAGTATTGGGTGTATGGCCAATGGCAACAAAAAACCCTGTAAGGTCTATTTCCTTAGTGCTGCCGTCAATCACGTTTTTTATCCTTACGCCGGTTACAACGCTGTCTCCCAATATTTCATCCGTTTCGCTGTTGAAATGGATTTCGATATTCGGTGTGTTTTCTACACGGTGCTGCATGGCTTTTGATGCCCTGAAAGTATCTTTCCTTACGATCATGTGTACCTTTTTGCAAAGCTTTGCAAGGTAACTGGCTTCCTCGCAAGCTGTATCACCGGCCCCAACAATGGCTACATCCTGGCCCCTGTAAAAGAAACCATCGCACACTGCACAGGCGCTTACGCCACTGCCGTTCAACTTTTTTCTCGCTTGGTATGCCGAGCCATTTTGCACTGGCGCCGGTCGCTATAATTACAGATTTCGCATGGATGATCTTCATGCCATCGGCAGTGCATTTAAACGGGCGTGAACTGAAATCAACTTCAGTGATCATACCGAACCTTACATCAGCACCTAACCTTACAGCCTGTTTCTTGAAATGGTCCATCATTTCCGGTCCCATAATACCATCCGGATACCCCGGATAATTTTCAACATCAGTTGTAATGGTCAACTGGCCGCCTGGTTGCAAACCTTCATACATTACCGGTTTCATATCAGCCCTTGCTGCATATATAGCCGCCGTAAACCCTGCCGGGCCACTTCCTATTATCAGGCACTCTACATTTTCCACGCTACTATTCATAGGCGCAAATTAAATAAAAAAAAAGCATAGATAATATAAATGGAATTGATAGATATATACAGTGTTGTGGATTTTATAGCAGGGTAAATTTTGTATTGGGAAATGGTTCGGGAAATATACAAGTGTTTTTAATTTAACAAACACGTGGGGAAGTTATAAGATTAACCTTGAAACGTATAAAAAGTTCCTTTTTACAGGCCCATAAATTTGCCTTATAAATTTATCAAAATATGAGAAAAATACCAAATCAAAGAAACCAGTCCCGTTATGATGAAGGACGCTATAATGGCCTCAGGGATGAGAATGATTACACCAGTCACAGGGACAGCCGTAATCACTACAATCAGTATAATGATGTGTATAGCGACAATGAACGTCGTTATAATTCAATGAACGATGCAAGCTGGAGTTATGATAACAATGGCCGCGAAAGGAGAGATCATGTATCCCAATACAGGGATGAGCCATGGAGGAATTCCGGCACAGGCAGGAATAATCTTTACGGACAGGATTATTCCAACAGGGATGGTTCAAGGTATAATTGGGAATCGGCCAACAACAGTTACGACAATGACAGGAGGGACACATACAGGCGTGACAGGGGATTGAACCATGACCTTTATAATAACCCGCCTTATGATGAGGGGAATTATGGTTACAACAGTGAATATGACCATAACCGATTTTCCCAAAGCCGCAATCAGGGCAATTTGAATTATGCCCCATTCAGGAGCGAAGGTTATAATGCAAATAACCGCAATGCACACCAGATACAAGGCGCATATTCAGACCAAAGGGATCCTTATCCTCCGTATATATGGGGCGAAGGGCATTCCGGTGAAAGCGAAAGAAGGTATCAGGTTTCCCAAAATTCAAATTACGGCAGGCCTTATAACCAGTATGAGGAAGGTTACAGGAATAATTACAATGAAAGGGCACCAAGGGAATGGCAAAACCACAATTCCTACACTGGTCAGGAACAACCATACAGGGATGCCAGGAACTATGCGAATGAGCGTTATAACAGCTATGGGGACGGATTAAGCCATAACCCGTACAGCGGCAATCCGGGCGATCGCACTACAAGGGACGACCAGAGGTACCAGGGAACAGTTTACAATGAAGGCAACAGGCAACCATGGCCTGCAGACCAGGAAAGCCACAGGATAGGTTTTGTAGGCAATAACAATCCTTATGGAAGGCAGGATAATGTAAATTCCGGAAGGAATTACGAAAGCAACCAATGGAAGGATAATTATAACTCCCGCGAAAACACAGAATGGAACAGGAATGATACATTAAATACGAACAACCGCACTTCGGGTAACAACAACCTGTATAACGAGCGCACAAATGAGGATAATAAGCACAGCGATGATGACCAAAGCCGCAAAAAGGCTTCAGGGCTTGATTCGGGCAATGAACTGGTAACAGGTAAGAATAATACTTATACCGGCGACAAGGAGGAGTCTGATCTTAACTGGGCAAAAACCAATACGCAGAATCCTGACCTGAAAGATGACCAGGCCAATAAAGGTTACAGGGCCGAAACCACCGACAATAACAAGATCGTTTCAAAGGATGAGAATACAACATCCGATGATAAGAACAAGAATAAGCCGGCAAAAAAATAAAGTTGTTTTATTTCACAGCAGAGTAAACAATTTGTTGAATACAATAAGGGTTGGTCTCTTCAGGCCAGCCCTTTTTGATAACGGACGAGTAACATTGTGTAAATGGAAAAATTGTAAGATTAAGATAAAAACATATAAATGCTTCCTTATGCCGCTTTATAAATTTGCAATATAAATTTTTACCATTATGAGAAAAATAAACAACCAAAGGAACCAGCCCCGTGATGAGCATGGCCGTTTCATAAACAGGGATAGTAATGATCACTATGGCCGCAATTATAATAGCGGTTACAATGAAAGCAGGAGGAATTACCCATATGGCCGTGATAGCCGCGATAATTACGGGAACGAGGATCGCCGCAATTATTCATCAATGGAAAGTAATGAATACAGGCGGAATGCGAACTATGGCCGGAATCCCTATCAGGGGCGTGATTATTCCAATGCAGTAAGGCATAGCAATGAAGGTAACTGGGGTTATGGGGATAACCGCCAAATGTATGGAAGGGATCATTCAAATTACAATGGTAATTATTCCAACAGTGGTCGGGGCGACTATAACAATTACAATGACAGGTACCAGGAAAATGACAGCTATGAGCGCAGGAGCGAATACAGGGATTGGGAATCACCATGGTCGATGGAAAATGCCAACAGGGAATACAATGGGTTTGACCGCGACTGGAATTACAATACTTACGCTACAGATTATGATGACAACGATTATAACATGCTTGGAGAAGATGAAGATTATGATGAAGACTACAGCTATGAAGGCGGCAGGGGTTTCGCAACAATGGACCGCGATGAAGTGCGCAGGGTAGCAGGCAGGAGTGGAAGGGCTTCTAACCGCGCATATGGTTATTCAGATGATGGAAGGACTTCGCCATCCAGAAGCTACAATCCATCAGGGAACTATTACCGTGCATCGGATAATGACAACAGTTACCAAATGCGGAACGGCGGCAGGGGTTTTGCAGCCATGGACCGCAATGAGGAACGCAGGATAGCAAGCAAAGGTGGTCGTGCCTCGCATTCAGGCCGTTCGGGCAGCAGGTCTTCCAGGCGATAGATATTACATGCCTTGGCTGGTTACCTTCAAAGCAAGGGGATGTATAAAGATGGGACCGGGTATATTAAATGCCCGGTGCTTATTTTTTTATTGTTAAGCCTCAATGAATTTTGTAGACAATGTTGATTGTTTTTTTGATAAAAAAAGTTATTCCCATAGAGACATAAAGAAGTTGTTTATTAATATAGTGCTGTATACCTTTGTCCTTTTGCAAATCAAGATAATCAATGTCTTTAATTTTATAGTACATGCATTATAAGAACATACTTCTGATCGATGATGATGAGGATGACCAGGAAATATTCCTCACAGCGGTGGCAGAGGTATCTGATTCGGCAACATGCAATGCATTGAGCAATGCATGTGAAGCCCTTGGGAAATTGGTAAAGAAGGAAATCACGCCCGACGTAATATTTCTAGACCTGAACATGCCCATTATGAACGGCCAGCAATTCCTGCTTGAGATCAAGAAGAACCCGGAACTAAAGAGTATACCAATTATAATTTTCTCAACTACCTCTAACCGCACAACAATAGAACTTACCAAAAGTATGGGTGCGCATGATTTTATTACCAAGCCAAGCGACTACGATGAATTGGTGGAAATATTGACCCCAATAGTAAGGGTACTTTCCAGCACAGTGGGATCCGAAGCTTGGAATTCACGTGACTTGAAGTCGCGGC
>JADMIO010796484.1_pt1 | contig 90095 bp, 82 predicted proteins | sample 8958161 | NCBI WGS metagenome assembly JADMIO01 (sample SAMN16585339, study PRJNA669376) | soil metagenome | isolation source: Crop rotation soil | place: USA: Cullars Rotation, Alabama | collected 2011
CGCGACTTCAAGTCACGTGAATTCCAAGCTTCGGATCCCACTGTGCTGGAAAGGGAATCGAACCGGCATGGCCTTGCGACCGAGGGATTTTAAGTCCCTTGCGTCTACCAGTTCCGCCACCGGGGCAATCGCGAGTATGGAGGCTAGGGTCGGAATCGAACCGGCATAGACGGCTTTGCAGGCCGCTGCATAACCATTCTGCCACCTAGCCGTGGACCGAGAGATTTGGAGCGGGAAACGAGACTCGAACTCGCGACCCCGACCTTGGCAAGGTCGTGCTCTACCAACTGAGCTATTCCCGCTTCCTGGAGAGGGCCGTGATTCTAGGGCGGCGCACCGGCAAGTCAAGGAATTCCCTCGCCGGCAAGCCCTTCTTTCGTAAGGATTCCCATTACCGAAGCCACAGAATCCGCGTTGCGCCAGCGCCCCCGGCTTTCGGCAGAGACGAAGCCCTCCGTGACCGCGTAATCGAGCATGGCGTACAGGGGGTCGAAATAGCGTTCGATATTGGCGAGTACCACGGGTTTGGCGTGCAGCCCGAGCTGCGCCCAGGTGACGATTTCCACCAGCTCATCGAAGGTGCCCATGCCGCCCGGCAACCCGACGAAGCCATCGGACATCTCGGCCATGAGGGTCTTGCGCTCATGCATGGTCGACACCACGTGCTGGCGGGTCAGGTTCGGGTGCGCCAGTTCGCGCTCGATGAGCATGCGCGGGATCACGCCGATTACCCTGCCCCCGGCCGCGAGCGTGGCGTCCGCCACGATGCCCATGAGACCGAGGCGCCCGCCGCCGTATACCAGCGTGATGCCACTGTTCGCCAGCGCCACTCCCAGCTCGCGCGCCGCCGCCGAGTAGCTAGGGCGGGCACCGGGCGCCGAGCCGCAGAAGACGCACACCGAACGGGTCATGTATGTCCGCGCAGGTCGGGCCACGCGGCGCGCAGGTAGGAGATCGCCGAAAGCAGCGTGAGCACGGCCGCGACCACGGTGAGCACGAAGCCGATCTCGAACACCGGCAGGGATATGCCCGGGAGAATCGGCAGGTTCCAGCGGAACAACATGCACGACAGGCCGACGATCTGCAGGATGGTCTTGAGCTTGGCCATCCTGGTCACCTTGACCTTGCCGCGCTGACCGATCTCCGCCATCCATTCACGCAGCGCGGAGATGGCGATCTCGCGGCCGATGATGACGATGGAGCACAACACCAGCGCAACCTTGACCGACCCCTCACGCAGGGTCGCGCGTCCGCCGTCGATGCCCTCGAGACCGGGAATGATGATGGGGGGCATTTCCTTGCTGAGCAGCAGCACCAGCGCCACCGCCACGATGAGCTTGTCGGCGACCGGGTCGAGGAAAGCACCCAGCCGCGACGTCAGGCCCATGCGGCGCGCCAGGTAGCCATCGAGCGAGTCCGTGATGCCGGCCACCGCGAACAGCAACCCGGCGGCCGGGTCCGCCCAGCTGTTCGGTAGATAGAACAGCAGCACGACCAGCGGGATCGCGAAGATCCTCAGCCAGGTGAGCGTGTTGGGGAGATTCCAGACCATTGCGTCAAGAGCTGGCGGGACTTCACGCCCCGGGATGCAGATGATCATAAAGCGTGCGCGCCAGCGTTGTCCCGATCCCGCTGACGGTTTCCAGGTCGTTGACACCGGCCCGCATCAAGCCTTGCATGCCACCGAAGTGGCGCAGCAGTGCACGTCGCTTCGCCGGACCCAGGCCCGGGATCGCTTCCAGCACGGATTCGTTGTGGCGCCGTGCGCGCCGCTTGCGATGACCGGTGATCGCAAAGCGATGCGCCTCGTCCCGGATGCGCTGGATCACGCGCAGGGCTTGTGAGTCGGGACCCGGAATGATCGGCGCCTCCTGCCCATGCACAAACAGCCTTTCCTGCCCTGCGCGCCGATCCGGTCCCTTGGCCACACCCACCAGCTTGAGCGCACCGAAGCCAAGCTGCTCGAGTTCTCCGTGGACCTCGTTGATCTGTCCCAGTCCGCCGTCGATGACCAGCACGTCGGGGGCCACGACCTCGCCCGCCCGCACGCGTTCATAGCGCCTTTTCAACGCCTGGCGCAGGGCACCGTAGTCATCACCCGGAGTTACACCGGTGATGTTGAATCTCCGGTACTCCTTCTTCATGGGTCCCTCGGGCCCGAATACGACGCAGGAAGCCACGGTGCCCTCGCCCGCCGTGTGGCTGATGTCGAAGCACTCGAGCCGCTGCGGTGTGCGTTCCAGCTGAAGGAGGCGCGCAAGGTCCTCGAGCATCAGGCTGATGTCGGCGCGGCGCGCGCGGCGCATGCGCAGCGCCTGGCTGGCATTCTCCGTGGTCATCGCCATCCAGCGCGCCGGCAGTGCGCGCGACGGACGCCACAGCCGCGACGTGGTCCCAGCGCGATCCGCCAATGCGGCCATCAGCGCCTCCGCCTCCTCGAGCTCGAGGTTCACGAGAATTTCCGCCGGTGGCGGCGTCCCGGCGTAGTACTGCATGAGGAAAGAGGCCAGCGCTTCGTTGGGCTCGGCCAGCGAGCCCTTGGGAAAATACGTGGTCGAGCCCAGGTTCCGCCCGCCGCGGATGATCATCACGGATATCGCGTATTCGCCGGGCTCTCCCACCAGCGCGAACACGTCGATGTCGCGATCGCCCTCCGCGGTGACGATCTGCTGGGACTGCACCTGCTTGAGCGCGGCGAGCTGGTCGCGCAACGCCGCTGCGCGCTCGTACTGCAGAGCCTCCGCGGCCTTTTCCATGGCGCTCGCCAGCTCCGCGTTCACTTCATCGTTGCGGCCTTCCAGCACCTTGACGGCGGCGGCGATGTCGCGCGCGTAGTCCTCCTTGGAAATGAGCTTCACGCACGGCGCCGAGCAGCGGCCGATCTGGTGCTGCAGGCAGGGCCGGCTGCGGTTCTCGAAGAAGCTGTCGCGGCAATTGCGGATGTGGAAGATCTTCTGGACGCTGAGCAGCGTCTCCTTGACCGCGCCGGCACTCGGGAACGGGCCGAAGTAGCGGCCCGGCAGGTTGCGCGCGCCGCGATAGAACACCAGGCGTGGGTAGTCGTGGCCGGCCGGTAGATAGATGTACGGAAAACTCTTGTCGTCGCGCAGCACGATGTTGTAGCGCGGCTTGTGCTCCTTGATGAGGTTGTATTCCAGCAGCAGCGCCTCGGTCTCCGAGTTGGTCAGCGTGACCTCGATGCGCGCGATGTGCCCCACCAGGGCCTGCACCTTCGGATCGACATTGCTGGCGTGGAAGTAGTTGCCGACGCGATCGCGCAGGTTGCGCGCCTTGCCGACGTACAGCAGCTCGGAGCTGCCGTCCTCGCGCAGCGCCGAATACATGCGGTACACGCCGGGCCGGCGTGGCAGGCTCGGGATGTAATCCTTGGGGTCGAAGGGCGGGATCGGGTCACTCACCCCTTCATCATAAACCCGCGAGCGCGGCGGCCCGACCCAGCACCTTTTTGAACATCTCCGCGGTCAGGCGGCGCGTCTGCGTGTTGTAGCGGCTGCAATGGTAGGAGTCGACCAGCCGGCGGGAATCGGGAAGCGTGTGCTCGGCGCCGTGCGCGAACTTCGCGGCGCTGCGCTTGAGTCCCGAGGCGATCAGCACGGCGTCGTGGGCCACGACACCCAGCGCCAGCACGGCCTTCACCGAGCGCAGCTCCAGCAACTCGGCCGCCAGGTACTGGTTGCAAGTCCTGATCTCCGCCGGCAGTGGCTTGTTCTCGGGCGGCAGGCACTTCACCGCGTTGGTGATGCGCACGCCCTTGAGCATGAGCCCATCGCCGCGATCCACCGAGGTCGGAGCGCTGGACAGGCCGAGCGCGAACAGCGATTCGTAAAGCAGTATGCCGGCGAAGTCGCCGGTGAATGGACGGCCGGTGCGGTTGGCGCCGTGCATGCCGGGCGCCAGGCCGACGATCAGCAGTGAGGGCCGCGCCTCGCCGAAGGGCGCGACCGGCTTGCAGTGGTAGTCGGGATTGGCTCGCGCGGTTCTGGCGAGGAAGGCCGCCAGCCGCGGGCACAGCACGCAGTCGGGACAGAAAGTCGCCGCCATCTGACGAGCTGGCGCCGCGTTCAGGCGGCGCGCATGCGCTTGATGATCGCGTCCCCGAAACCCGAGCAGCTGAGCAAGGTGGCGCCGGGAATCAGGCGTTGCAGGTCTTCCTCGACGTTCTTGCGCGCCGCGATGTCGCGCTTGGTGGCGCGAATGGCCTCGCGCAGGCGCGCCAGGTCGTAGGTCATTTCCTTGGCGGCGATGGTGTCCGCCACGCCCTGCATGATCAGCGCCGCGGCTTCTTTCCAGCCGATGTAGCGCAGCATCATCTCCGCCGAGAGAATCAAACTACCGGGATTCACGCGGTCCTTGCCGGCAAAGCCCGGGGCCGTGCCGTGCGTCGCCTCGAACACCGCCAGGCCGTCGCCGATGTTGCCGCCCGGCGCGATGCCGATGCCGCCCACCTGCGCGGCCAGCGCATCGGAGATGTAATCGCCATTGAGATTGAGCGTCGCGATGACGTCGTAGTCTTCCGGTCGCAGCAGCACCTGCTGCAGGAAGTTGTCGGCGATGACGTCCTTGATGACGATGTCATGCCCGTTGATCGGGTTCTTGAAGGACAGCCAGGGTCCGCCACCGATCGGCGTGGCGCCGAATTCCTCCTTGGCGAGCAGGTAGCCCCATTGCATGAAGGCACCTTCGGTGTACTTCATGATGTTGCCCTTGTGCACCAGCGTCACCGATACGCGATCGTTCTCGACGGCGTACTGGATGGCCTTGCGCACCAGGCGCTGGCTGCCCTCTTTCGAAACGGGCTTGATGCCGATACCCGAGCTCGCCGGAAAGCGGATGCCCGTGGCCTTGAGCTCGTTCTGCAGGAAGTAGATGAGTCGCTGGACTTCGGCCGAACCGGTCGGCCATTCGATACCGGCGTAGATGTCCTCGGTGTTCTCGCGGAACACCACCATGTCGGTGAGCGAGGCATCGGCCATGGGCGTCGAAACGCCGGGGAAATGACGGATCGGGCGCACGCAGGCATACAGGTCAAGGTTCTGACGCATGGCGACGTTGAGCGAGCGCATGCCACCGCCCACCGGCGTGCCGAGCGGGCCCTTGATGGACACCACGAATTCGCGCAGCGCGGTCAGGGATTCGTCGGGAAAACCCGTGCCATAGAAAGTCTTCGCCTTGTCGCCGGCGTAGACCTCCATCCAGGCGATGCGACGCTTGCCCTTGTAGGCCTTCTCGACCGCGGCGTTCACCACCTTGAGCATCACCGGGGTGATATCGATGCCGATGCCATCGCCTTCGAGGAAGGCAATGATCGGGTTGTCCGGCACGTTCAGCGACGCGTCCGGATTGATGGTGATGCGCTGGCCGTCCTTGGGAACCTTGATGTGTTCGTATTGCATGCCTGACTACGATGCAATCAGCGTGCCGGGCCGTGCTTGCCGATCAGCATCGCCAGCTCGAGAGCCTGCTCGTAGTTGAGGCGCGGGTCCACGGTCGACTTGTATGCCCGCGCCAGGTCGACATCCGTGAGGCCACGCGCCCCACCGGTGCATTCGGTGACGTCTTCGCCGGTGAGCTCGATGTGCACACCGCCGAGGAACGAGCCGTTGGCCTCGTGGATCTGGAACGACAGCTCGAGCTCGCGCAGGATGTTCTCGAATCGGCGCGTCTTGAAACCACCGGAGCTGGTCTCGGTGTTGCCGTGCATGGGATCGCACACCCACAGCACCTGCGCACCGGTTTCCTTCACCGCCTTGATCGCCTTGGGAAGCGAGCTCTCCACGTCCTTCGCACCGAAGCGATGAATCAGCGTGAGCCGTCCCGGCGTGTTCTGCGGATTGAGGGTGGCGATGAGGCCCTGCAGCCAGCCCGCGTCCATCGCCGAGCTGATCTTCACGCCCATGGGATTGGCGATGCCGCGGAAGAATTCCACGTGCGCGCCGTCGAGCGCCGCGGTGCGCATGCCGATCCACGGCATGTGCGTCGCCAGGTTGTACCAGCGCTTCTGCCGTTCGATGTAGCGCGTCTGCGCCTGCTCGTAATGCATGAGCAGGCCTTCGTGTGAGGCGTAGAAATCCACGGCCGTCACTTCGTGCGGCGCACGACCGCCGCTCACGCGCTCGAAGAAGTCCAGGGAGTCGCCGATGGAATCGACGATCTTCTGGTACTGCTCGATCAGCGGCGAGTGCTTCATGAAGCCGAGGTCCCAGTACCTCGGGTGATGCAGGTCGGCAAAGCCGCCATCACAAAGCGCGCGCACAAAATTCAGGGTGAGCGCGGCGCGTTCGTAGCCGCGCAGCAGCAGATTCGGATCCGGCTCGCGGGCTTCGGCGGTGAACTCCGAGCGGTTGACCAGGTCGCCGCGGAACGCCGGCAAGGTCACGCCGTCGCGGGTTTCGGTGTCCGCCGAGCGCGGCTTGGCGTACTGCCCCGCCATCCGCCCGACGCGAATGATCGGCTTCTTCAGCCCGTGCAACAGCACCAGGCTCATCTGCAACAGGATCTTGAGCTTCTTGGCGATCTTGTCGGACTCGCACTCCTCGAAGGTCTCGGCGCAGTCGCCTCCCATCAGCAGGAACTTGTTGCCGCGTTGCGCCTCGGCCAGCTGCTCGCGCAATTGCTCGATTTCCCAAGACACGACCAGCGGCGGCAGCCTGGCCAGCTGCGCGACCACGGCCTCGAGCTTCGGAATGTCGTTGTAGCGCGGCTGTTGCTGTGCCGCGCGGGTGGTCCAGGTGGCCGGATGCCAGGGGGATGTGTCGGGGGTACGCATGTTGCGAACTATTCTAATTCATGGGGTTACGGCACACTACCCGCAAACGAGGTTTCCATGCACAAAGTTTTGATCCTGGGCGCCGGAAAGATCGGCGCCCTTATCAGTGGTCTATTGGCTGAATCCGGGGAGTACGACGTGACCTTGGGTGACGTCGACGCACGCGTCGCCGAGGCCGTCGTCAAGGCACACGGCTCACGCAACCTGCGCGGCGTGGCGCTCGACGCAACCGACGTCAAGGCGCTCGACCACCACTTCGGCGTGCACCAGCCGCACGCCGTCATCTCGAGCCTGCCCTACTACTGCAATCCGGCGGTGGCCAAGGCCGCGCGCAAGGGCAACGCGCATTACTTCGACCTGACGGAAGACGTCCAGGTCACGCGGGCCGTGAGACGCACCGCGCGTGGTGCATCGAAGGCCTTCGTGCCCCAATGTGGACTGGCGCCCGGCTTCATCAGCATCGCCGCCAACGAGCTCGCCAAGCACTTCGACGAGCTGCGCACCATCAAGCTGCGCGTCGGCGCCCTGCCCCAGCACCCTAACAACGTTCTCAAGTACTCGCTGACCTGGTCCACCGAGGGCCTGATCAACGAGTACGGCAATCCCTGCGAGTCAGTGGTCGACGGCAAGGTCGTGTCGGCGGCGCCGCTCGAAGGCCTGGAAGAGATCGAAATCGACGGCATGCGCTACGAGGCCTTCAATACCTCGGGTGGCCTGGGCTCGCTCGCCGAGACCTACGGCAAGCTGTGCGAGCAGATCAATTACAAGACCATGCGCTATCCCGGGCATTGCGCGCAGATGCGCCTGCTCATGAACGATCTGAAGCTCAACTCGGACCGCGCCACGCTCAAGCGCGTGCTGGAGCACGCCGTGCCGCAGACGCTGCAGGACGTGGTCATCGTGTACGCCGCCGTCGCGGGCAAGCAGGACGGGGAGCTGCGCGAGGAAAACTACGTCAACAAGGTCTATCCGCAGGTGATCGCCGGTCGACTCTGGTCGGCCATCCAGGTGACGACCGCCGCGGGCATCACCGCGGTGGTGGACCTGGTGCTGGCGTCGCCGCGCCGTTACAAGGGATTCGTGGCGCAGGAGCAGTTCAGTCTGCCGGAGATTCTCGACAATCGATTTGGCCAGTACTACGCGCCGGGCGGCACCAAGGATGTTTCCTCCGCGGTGGTCGTCAAGGGCGAAGCCGGACACCAGCGTCGCGTCGGGCAGAAGAAGCCGGCGACCACAAAAGCGAGGCTGAAAAAATGAACGCCGCCCCCAAACTCATGGCAGATACCAGTGGCATCCTCAAGCGTCTCGGCATCGATTCGATCAACCCGGGAACGTGGAGCGGCACGCATGGCTGGTCCAAGGACACCGCCGGTAGCCTGATCACGTCCAGCAATCCGGCCACCGGCGAGACGCTCGCGCAGGTGCGCGGCGCCACCGTCACCGATTACGAAGCCGTCATGCGCAGCTCGGTCGAGGCCGCGGCCGCGTGGCGCGCGGTACCGGCGCCACGCCGTGGTGAGGCCGTCCGCTTGTTAGGCGACGCGCTGCGCGCCGCCAAGGAAGACCTCGGAGCGCTGGTCACCCTGGAGAACGGCAAGATCAAGGCCGAGGGCCTGGGCGAGGTCCAGGAGATGATCGACATCGCGGACTTCGCGGTCGGCCAGTCGCGCATGATGTACGGCAACACCATGCATTCGGAGCGTCCGCAGCACCGCATGTACGAGCAGTGGCATCCGCTCGGCGTGGTCGGAATCATCTCGGCGTTCAACTTCCCGGTGGCGGTATGGGCCTGGAATGCCTTCCTGGCGGCCATCTGCGGAAATGCCTCGGTGTGGAAGCCCTCGCCCAAGACTCCATTGAGTGCGCTCGCGGTCCAGCACATCTGCAACAAGGTGATGCGCGATCACAAGCTGCCGCCCATATTCCAGATGTTCATCGATGGTGGGATCGACCTCGCCACCCGCTTCGTCGACGACCGGCGCGTGGCGCTGGTGTCGTTCACGGGATCCACCGCGGTGGGTCGCACGGTCGCCGAACGCGTGGCGCGTCGCCTCGGCAAGGTGTTGCTGGAGCTCGGTGGCAACAACGCCATCATCGTCGATGAGTCGGCCGACCTTAAGCTCGCGGTTCCCTCCATCGTATTCGGTGCCGTCGGTACGGCGGGTCAACGCTGCACCACCACCCGGCGCGTGCTGGTGCACCGTTCGCGGCTCGCGGATCTCGAATCGAAGCTGGTGCACGCCTATGCACAGGTTCGCATCGGCAATCCCATCGACCCGGGCACGCTGATGGGGCCGCTGATCGACAAGGGCGCGGTCGAGCGCTACTCGCAGGCCATCTCCGACGCACGCGCCGCGGGTGGCGAAGTGATCACCGGCGAGCAGGTCCTCGAGGGCAAGGGGAATTTCGTGGCGCCGACCATTGTCCGTGCCGAGAACCACTGGCCCATCGTGCAGCACGAGACGTTCGCGCCGGTGCTGTATCTCATTCCATTCGACGGCATCGACGAAGCCATCGAGATGCAGAACTCGTCGGCGCATGGCCTGTCCTCTTCCATCTTCACGGATCGCCTGCAGCATGCCGAGCTGTTCCTGTCGGCCACCGGCAGCGATTGCGGCATTGCCAACGTGAACATCGGCACTTCGGGCGCCGAGATCGGCGGCGCGTTCGGCGGCGAGAAGGACACGGGCGGCGGACGCGAATCCGGTTCGGATTCGTGGAAGGCCTACATGCGCCGCCAGACCAACACCATCAACTGGAGCCGCGAGCTGCCGCTGGCGCAGGGAATTTCATTCGACATCAAAGAAGCCCCCTGACGTGGCCGCGGGTTTCGCTCGCGGGCTCGCGCTCGTTCTGCTTTCCGCGTGGGTATCCGTTGCGGCCGCTGCAGAAGAATGGAAGCAGATCGACCGAAACGACAGAGACGACTCGTTGTGGGTGGACCTGAAGAGCATCCGGCGGGTGGGAAGCCGTGTCACCTACGCGGAAAGGATCGATTTCGGTACCGCACGAGCTTTTTCGGATGGGAGCAAGCTCAAGTCCATCTGGGGTCTCTACACCGTCGACTGCGCGCAGAAGACCCGAGCTCAGCTGAACGTCAGAGGGGTGTCACCGACCGGGCAGGCCATCGGCGTGTCGGACCTGCCAAAAGAGCCGATTTTCAAGGCAAACGATACCAACCCGAAATCGCCGGACGCGATGACCCTGAAGTTCGTGTGCGAGTTTCGTGGTGCCGAAAACCCGTGAGGGCGCCGCCCCTATTGAACGCCGGCATCGGCCGCGCGCCCGGGTAGTTTGAGCGCGAAGCGCGCGCCACCCAGCGCGGAGCTCTCGATCGTCATGGCGCCGCCGTACAGCGCCACGGTGTCGTGCACCATCGCCAGCCCCAGTCCATAGCCGGGTGTCGCCTCGTCGGCGCGGCCGCCGCGCGTGAGCACGCGAGCGCGATCTTCCTCGGCGATTCCCGGGCCGTCGTCTTCGACGGTGAGCTGCAACGCGGTACGCGATTCCGCCGCCGGGTCGATGGATGCCGCGATGCGAATGCGGGAGCCCGCCCACTTGCAGGCATTATCGAGCAGGTTGCCGAGCAGCTCGGTGAGATCGGCGCGATCGCCGATGAATTGTGTACCCGCTGACACGGCCGTTTCGAACAACAGGTCCTTGTTGCCATAGACGCGCAGCAGCGCCACCCGCAACTCGCTCACGATCGGCGCGACGTCCACCGGCGCCTGGCCTAACAGCACGCCGCCGCTGGCCGCGGCGCGCTTCATCTGGTGTTCGATGATGCCGCTCATGCGGTCGATCTCCAGGTTCAGCGCGCGGCTGCGCTCGGCTTCGTGGGAACCGCCCAGCGCCTGCCGCATGACCGCGAGCGGTGTCTTGAGGCTGTGCGCCAGGTTGCCGAGCGTGTCCCGATAGCGCCGGATGCGCGTGCGTTCACCCTCGAGCAGCACGTTGAGATTGCTGGTGACCGCCGACAGCTCGCGTGGCCAGCCCTCTCCCAGTTGATCCCGGGTGCCCGCTTCGACTTCCTTGATCTCGCCTTCCAGTCGGCGGACCGGCTTCAACAGCCAGCGCAGCAGCAGCGCCAGCGTCGCGATCAACAGCAACGCCAGGCCCACGAACCAGCCCACGATCTGCTGGCGAAAGCTCGCGATCTGGCCTTCGTAGGTTTCCAGGCTCGAGGCCACGCTGAAGGTGAAGCGCGCCGGCTTGCCGTGCAGATCCGCCCAGACGATACCTCGGCTGATCACGGCGAGGCGAATCGGGGTGCCGGCAATGTCGGTATAAAAGAAGCTGCGTTCTCCGCCCTCGAGCGCCGGGCCGAATTGCACCGCCGTGCCGGTGGTGGACTGCGAGCGCCAGATGGTTTCGCCGCTCGCCGAGCGGATCTCCGCGTACAGCCCCGATCCCGGTGTGTCGAAGCGTGTCTCCAGCACCGCCGTCGGCGTGACCGACTCGGGACTGTCGGGATCGGCCGCCGCGATCAGCGCGACCATTTGCGCGTCGAGCAATTCGCGCAGGCTGCGCTCGGCCGCGTGACGAAACACCAGGTCGAGCAGCACCACCGTGAGTCCGAAGAACACCACGATGACGGTGAACACCGTCAGCAACAAGCGTCTTGTCAGGGATGGACGGGTCAACGGTCGCCCGCGCCCTTGCGCTTGTACAGGACGTGCTCGACTTGACGACCGTCGACGCATTCCCAATTTGTGATCTCGGTGATGCCTTCCGCCTCGATGTCGATGCGCAACATTGAATACTCACATTCGCTCGCACTGCCGTGCGATACCGCGTACTCACCGTACGGCAGATCCACCCAGATCGGCAATCCGGTGGGATCGAGGCATTCTTCGATGCAGGTGATCGATCGCGTGGTAGTCACCACTACAGAATTCAGCTCGGGATCGCGTACCCGCAGGTCGACGCCAGCAGGAATGCGCAGCTCCTTCCCATCCAAATCAAGTTTGAACTGATCGAGACGCAGGCCGTGATCGTCTCTGGCAGTGCTGAGCTGCACCCGCAGGATGCCGAGGGTGGTGAAGGCACTGAAGTCGGCCTTCGACCAGAGGGCCGTGCCCATGGCCGAAGCGCTGCAGACGGCTGGAAGCGCCGCGGCCAACATCAGAATGGTTACGGCCGCAGCCGCCAATTGCCGGTTGTCAGCCCGCATCCTGCTTCTCCCTGTTGTTCTTCGACTAAGTGCCCTGGGCTCGCGAAATCGAGAAGCGATAACCCCGCCCGCGCAGGGTTTCTATGGGACGCAGGGTTTCATCCGGGTCGAGCTTGCGCCGCAAGCGACCGATGAACACCTCGATGACATTGCTGTCGCGTTCGTAGTCCTGGTCGTAGAGCCGTTCGGTGAGCTCGGTCTTGGAGATCACGTCACCGGCGCGCAGCATCATGTGCTCGAGGATCCGGTACTCGAAAGTGGTCAGCTCGATGGGCGCGCCGTTGATCGTCACGGCCTGCGCACGCGTGTCGAGCTTGATGGGCCCGCACTCCAGCATGGGCGACGCCCAACCACCCGCGCGGCGCAGCAGCGCCTGCATGCGAGCCAGGACTTCTTCGAAGTGATAAGGCTTGGCGACGTAATCGTCGGCGCCCGCCTGCAGGCCTTCGACCTTGTCCTGCCAGCGGTCACGCGCCGTGAGGATCAGGATCGGGAATGTCTTGCCGGCGGTGCGCAGCTTGCGGATCAGTTCCAGGCCGGGAACCTTCGGCAGCCCCAGGTCGATCACCGCGATGTCCAATGGGTATTCGCTGCCGGCAAACAAACCTTCTTCGCCATCGGCCGCGACGTCGACCGTGAAGCCCTGCTTCACCAGCTGTTCGCGCAAGCCCTCGCGCAGGGTTGCCTCGTCTTCGACCACCAGCGCGCGCATCAGCGCATCCTTCCGGTGGCGGCATCGATGCGCACCGTGACGACGCGCCCGTCTTCCGACAAGAGCTTCAGCACATAGACCTTGCGGCCATCCTCGTCCTGCACGTCGGTGCGAACCACGCGTGCACGGTACTGGGCCTCGGCCTTCCGCACCGCTTCGTCCAGGGATATGCCATCGAGTGGCGCCTCGACGACGGTCACGACTTCTTCATTGCTGCCCGACACGACCGGCGCCGGCATGCTGTGCGCCTGGCTGAACGGACCAAAGCCGACCAACACCAGGGCGATGGGCACGAGGCCCTGTCGAATTTTGCGCATGACGGGCGCGAGTTTAGCGCGTTGCGACTCAAAGGCGATGCGGGCGACAAAAGTCGCCCACACCGCCAGGGTTGATAGCTCGTTCACGACTCGGCCGGCGTGACGGCCACGCGCACGCGGATACGTTCACCCGGACGATATGGCATCTCGGTGACCATGCGACGGCCCTGGTAGACGTAGGTCACCCGGTAGCCGTCGATGCGTTCCTGGTATTCATCCTGGTAGCGCGTCTCGCAACGCTGCGCCGTGTACTGGCGCGCCGGCAGCGTGGCGCCATAGCGGCGCATGCCCTGCTGGTGACCGATGCCGGCGCCGACAATGGCGCCACCGATGGTGGCCGCGTCGCGGCCGTGGCCGCTGCCGATCTGGTGACCGATCACCGCGCCGATCGCGGCTCCCAGCAGCGTGGCTCCGCCAACCTGCGGGCCATGCGATCCGGGCGCATAACCACCGGGTTCCGTGCGCGTCTCGTCCCAGCATTCGCGCTGCGGTGTGCTCACCCGCACCCGCGTCGTCAGCGGCTGCACGTCGACCACCTTGGCGTAGTCGTAGACGGTGTCGGAGTCTTCGTAACGATTGTCATAGCCGGGGTCATAGTCCTGATCGTTCGGGTTCTGGGCGAATACGCCCGAACTCGCGAGCGCCAGCGCCGCGGCGATGAGACCCACATAAATCTTCTGGTTGTTGCTCGACATAAATCCTCCGACTGGTTTCGACCGTGGAGGAACTGTAGGGAACTGTCGATGAATCCCTACTGAACGCTTGATTTCGTCGGGTTTTCCCGCTTTTTTACCTCGTTCCAGAGCGCGTCCCAGGTGGCCGCATCGAGGCGCGCCAGCTCCAGCGAGCGGGCGCGCGCCAGCGCCTCCATGGCCCGGAAACGGCGCTCGAACTTGGCGTTGGCGAGCCTGAGCGATTCTTCCGGATCGACCCCGAGGTGCCTGGACCAGTTCGCCACGGCGAACAGCAGGTCGCCGATCTCTTCGGGTCGCTGCTGTTCAGACGCCTGCGCGACCTCCCGCAACTCCTCGTCTATCTTTTGCCGCACGCCGTCCGCGTCCGGCCAGTCGAAACCGACCCGCCCCGCGCGTTTGCCCAGCTTGGCGGCGCGTGCCAGCGCCGGCAGCGACAGCGGCACGTCGGCCAGTTCGCCCGTAGCGGACTCCGGCCGCGCGGCCCGCTCGCGCGCCTTGTGTTCCTCCCAGGCGCGATTCTGTTCGCTCACCGAACCAATCTTCGCATCGGCAAACACGTGGGGATGACGTGCCGTCAGCTTGTCGGAAATGGCGGTGGCCACACTGGCAAAGTCGAACCAGCCGCGCTCGGCGCCCATCTGGGCGTGGAACACCACTTGGAACAGCAGGTCGCCCAGCTCCGCTTCGATGTCGTGCGGCTGTTCGCGACCGATGGCGTCCGCGACTTCGTAGGCCTCCTCGATGGTGTACGGCGCGATGCTGGCAAAATCCTGCTCGCGATCCCACGGACACCCGCCGGCCGGATCGCGCAGCCGCCGCATGATCTCGAGCAGCCGCAACAGCGCCTGCTGGGGGCGATCCGCGTCGCTCATGCGCGCGGTTCCTCGTTCAGCATGCGGACGAACGTCAGCAACATCCCGGCGGTCGCGCCCCAGATGTTCTGCCCTTCCCAGGGAATGTCATACAGCAGCAGATCTTCGTCGCCGACGCGCCGCAGCCGTGCCTTGTGATTCGCGCTGTCGAGTACATGCGTCAACGGCACCTCGAAGACCCCGGCCACTTCGGCCGGATTGAGTTCCAGCGAAAATGGCGGCGTCACCAGGCCCAGCACCGGCGTGACCCGGAAGCCGCTGATCACCAGGTGGTCCGGTAGATAGCCGAACACCTGCACGCGCGCCGGGTCGAGCCCGATCTCTTCCTGCGACTCGCGCAGCGCGGCGCTGGCGATGTCGGCGTCGGAGTTCTCGAGACGTCCGCCGGGAAAGGAGATCTGCGCGGCATGGCGGGCGAGTTGCGAGGCGCGCTGCGTCAGCAGCACGCTCAGGCCCGTGGGCCGGTCGATGAGCGGCACCAGAACCGCCGCGGGCACCGGGTTCGCCGGAAAGTGGCGCACCAGCCGACGGCTCACGTCGGCGTCTTCACCCAGCACCCGCCAGTCGGCGAGCTCATGGCTGGGCCCGGATCCCGCGAAGCGTCGCAGGATTCGCGCGCGCAGCTCCGGCTCCGCCGCCAGCTGGTTCAACCCGCGCCCCCTCCGCCCTGGGTGCCGCCCCGGGTCAATGCGGCGGGATCCAGCAATTTCCGCAACTCCTCTTCTTTCAGCCCCGACATCTCCAGCGCCACATCGAACACCGGCCGGCCCTCGGCATAGGCGCGCTTGGCGATGGCAGCCGCCTTCTCGTAGCCGATCACCGGGTTGAGCGCGGTCGCGAGGATGGGATTGCGCACCAGCGCATCCTCGAGCCGCGCGGCGTTGGGCTCCAGCCCGCTGACGCATTGACGAGCCAGCGCGCGCGCACCGTTCGCCAGCAGCCGGACGGCGGTGAGCAGGTTGCTGGCGATGAGCGGCAACATGACATTGAGCTGGAAGTTGCCGGACTGACCGGCAACGGCGATGGTTGCGTCGAGCCCGATGACTTGCGCGGCGATCATCGCCACCGCCTCGGGAATCACTGGATTGACCTTGCCCGGCATGATGCTGCTGCCCGGCTGCAGCGCCGGCAGCCTGAGCTCGGCAAGTCCCGCCAGCGGGCCGGATCCCATCCAGCGCAGATCGTTGACAATCTTCATCAGCGAGACCGCGAGCGTGCGCAGCTGACCGGAATATTCGACCGCCGCGTCCTGTGTGGACTGCGCGGCGAAAAGATTGGCGGCCGTGGTGAACGGCACGGACGTCAGCGTGCGCAACTCCTCGATGAATCGCGGCGCGAACTCGGGATGTGCATTGATGCCGGTGCCGATGGCGGTGCCGCCCTGCGCGAGGGCCAGCAGGCGCGGCTCGCTGCCGCGCAACCTTTCAATTGATGAGTCAATCTGTGCGCGCCAGCCCGAGGCCTCCTGCCCCAGGGTCATCGGCGTCGCATCCATGAGGTGCGTGCGCCCGGTCTTGAGCACCTTGTCCCAGGCGAGCTCCTTGGCGTGAAACGCCGCGCGCAACTCCTGCAGTGCCGGAATCAGTTCGCGCCGACTCGACAGCACCGCGCTCACGTGAATCGCGCTGGGGATGCAGTCATTGCTGCTCTGGCACATGTTGACGTGGTCGTTGGCATGCACCACGCGTCCCAGTGCCGTGCTCGCGAGATGCGCCAGCACCTCGTTCATGTTCATGTTGGTGCTGGTGCCGCTGCCGGTCTGGAAGACGTCGAGCGGAAATTGCGCATCGTGGGCGCCGCGCGCCACCGCCGTTGCCGCGTCGGCGATGGCACCGGCCATGTCCGCCGGCAGCAGGCCGAGCCGGGAATTGGCGCGCGCTGCGGCTGCCTTGATCAGGGCCAGCGCCGCGATGAAATCCGCGGGCAACGTCGTGCCGCTCAGCTGGAAATTGCGCCGTGCCCTTTCGGTCTGCGCGCCCCACAACGCGCCCGAGGGCACCTCGATGTCGCCGAAGCTGTCGTGCTCTGTTCGCGATATCATGCGCGGCCAGTCTAGCACTTGATGTCGAGGCCACTTCTTCATGGATCCAGCAGCTCTGACCGCGTTGTCACCCGTCGATGGCCGCTACCGGAAAGCCGCCGACGGTTTGCGCGCGGTGTTGTCGGAAAGCGGCCTGATCCGCGAGCGGATCCGTATCGAGGCGGCGTGGCTGCTCGCGCTCGCCGAGTCCGTGCCCCAACTGCTGCCGAAGCCCCTGTCCGATCCCGTGAAACAGCTGGCCGCCAGCCTGGCGCTGGAGCCGGGCGACGATGCACCCGCCGCGGTGAAGGGCATCGAGGCGCGCATCAACCACGACGTGAAGGCCGTCGAGTACTTCGTGCGCGAAAAGCTCACGCAGAGCGGCGCGACGCCGGCGACCCTCGAGCTGGTGCACTTCGGCTGCACCTCCGAGGACATCAACAATCTTGCCTACGCCCGCATGCTGCGCGCCGCGCGCACCCTGCTGTCGGCCGAGCTCGAAAAGCTCATCGAACGCCTGCGGGGTTTCGCGCACGAACATGCCGCGCTGCCGATGTTGTCACGTACGCACGGCCAGACCGCGAGCCCGACCACCCTCGGCAAGGAATTCGCCAACGTGGTCGCGCGACTGCGGCGCGCCCGGACCCGGCTCGACAAGGTGGAGATCCTGGCCAAGTGGAACGGCGCGGTCGGCAACTACAACGCACACGTGGCGGCATTGCCCAAGGTGGACTGGCCGGCATTGAGCCGGAAGTTCATCGAGTCCCAGGGCTTCTGCTGGAATGAATATTCCACGCAGATCGAGCCGCACGACTGGATCGGTGAGTTCTGCGATGCGCTCGCGGCGATCAACACCATCCTCATCGATTTCGCGCGCGATACCTGGGGCTACATCTCGCTGGGCTACCTGCGGCAACGCGCGGTGGCCGGTGAAGTCGGCTCCTCGACCATGCCGCACAAGGTGAATCCGATCGACTTCGAAAATGCCGAGGGCAACCTCGGCATCGCCAACGCCCTGCTGCACCACTTCGCGAGCAAACTTCCCATTTCACGCTGGCAACGTGACCTCACCGACTCGACCGTGCTGCGCAACATCGGCGTGGCGCTGGCACACAGCCTGGTGGCGTGGAACGCGCTGCAGCGCGGCCTGGGCAAGATTGCCGCCGACCCGGCGGTGATCGCCGCGGACATCGGCAGCGCCTACGAGGTGCTGGGCGAAGCATTGCAGACCGCGTTGCGTGCCGCCGGCGTGCCCAACGGTTACGAGCTGCTCAAGGACTTCACCCGTGGCGCCGAAGTGGATGCTGCCAGCCTCGCCGCCTTCATCGACAAACTACCGTTGCCGGCGGATGACCGTGCGCGGCTCAAGTCGCTGACGCCGGCGGAGTACACCGGGCTCGCCGCCACCATGGCCCGCTCGATCTGACAGCGCCGCCCGGTCCCTCCGGTTTCCCCTGATGCACCGCGAGAATGGGTCCACGTAAAGTGCGACCCAGCACACGCTTTTCGGCCGGTCTGCGCAGATACCCGATGAAAGCGTGACGCATTTGGCACTGCTCGGGGGGATGGACCCCTAGGCTTTCACGGGCTCAGGTCGCAATCTGGCTGTCCAAGAGTCCGGGGAGTAGTCGTCACGTATGACGACCGGGGAATTCGATTTCAACTCGCTCAAGAGAGCGCAATCGGCGCCAGGCACCGCATTGCCTGCGGCTCCTGCGCGTCCTGAGAATCACGTGCGCGTCATCAGCTCGCTGGAGGAGATGCGCGCCGCGGTCGACGCCGTCGCGTCCAGCGCCCAGCGGCTCATGTCTATCTACACGCCCGACCTGGAGCCGGACCTGTACGACCAGAACGGCTTCCTGGAGATCGTCAAGCGCTTCGTGCTGGCGCGCCGCTTCGCCAAGGTGCGCGTGCTGCTGTCGGACTCCGGCCACTTGCTTCGTGACAACAACCGTTTCATCGCCATGGGTCGCCGCCTGACCAGCTGCATCGACATCCGGCCCGCGCCGCCGGGCGCCAAGCAGCGTGCCTGCGGTTACCTGATCGCCGACGATCGCGCCATCGTCTACCGGGTGCATTCGGATCGCTGGGACGGCGTCGCCGACCTCAACAATCCTCCGGTCGCGCGCCAGTACCTCGACGAGTTCGACGAGATCTGGCACAACAGCGCGAACGACGAACTGTCGCGGCACTCCGGCCGTTAGACCTCCCGCCAATGACCTGGAAGCCCGAGGTCACCGTCGCCGCAGTCATCATGCGGGACGGAGAATTTCTCGTGGTCGAAGAACGCATCAACGGTCGGCTGGTGATCAACCAGCCCGCGGGTCACCTGGAAGATCGCGAGACCTTGCTGGCGGCAGTCATACGGGAAACCCGTGAAGAAACGGCGTGGCGCTTCGTACCGCGCGCGCTGGTCGGCACCTATCTATGGCGCAACCCGGCCAACGGGCGCAGCTTCCTGCGCTTCGCCTTCAGCGGTGACGTCGACGATCACCATCCCGCGCAGGCGCTCGACCAGGGCATCGTGCGCGCGCTGTGGCTGTCGCAGGCAGCGCTGCTCGCGCAGCAAGCGCGCCTGCGTTCACCGCTGGTCATGCGCTGCATCGATGACTACCTGCTCGGCAAACAGCAGCCGCTCGACTCGGTGGCATGCCTGGACCTCGAATCGGCGATCCGCGCGCCCGCGGTGGTGAATCTCTAGCGAGCCGCGGCCGAAGGCGACGACGGCAGCGTACAATTCGCGCCGTGTCAGAAAGAGAAAGAATCGTAGTTGGCATGTCCGGCGGGGTGGACTCCGCCGTGGCCGCGCTGTTGCTCAGGCGTGCGGGCTTCGACGTGCACGGCCTCTACATGAGCAATTGGGAAGACGACGACGACTATTGCACCGGCGCGCAGGATTTTCAGGACGCGCGCGCCGCCGCGAGCGAGATCGGCATCCCGCTGCACCGGGTGAGTTTCGCCGAGCAGTACCGGGCGCGCGTCTTCGATTACTTCCTCACCGAGTATCGCGCCGGCCGCACGCCCAACCCGGACGTGCTGTGCAACCGCGAAATCAAGTTTGGTGTGTGTCTCGACTACGCGGCGCGACTCGGCGCGCAGCGATTCGCCACGGGACATTACGCCCGGCTGGAGGCCGGGCCCGCCGGGCCGGTGCTCATGAAGGCGCGCGACACCGAGAAGGACCAGTCCTATTTCCTTCACGGAGTGGATCGCCGGCACTTCGAGCAAGTGTTGTTTCCGCTCGGCGAGCTCACCAAGTCACAGGTGCGCGCGCTGGCCCGTGAAGCGGGGCTGCCGGTGTTCGACAAGCCCGACAGCACCGGCATCTGCTTCATCGGTGAACGTCCGTTCCGGCAATTCCTCGCGCGCTACATTCCCACGTCGCCCGGGAACATCGTCGACGAAAATGGCGTGGTGGTCGGTCAGCACCGGGGACTCGCCTTCTACACGCTGGGGCAACGCGGTGGCCTGGAAATCGGCGGCCGCGCCGGCGCCCGCGAAGACGCCTGGTATGTCGCCAGCAAGCATCTCGAACGCAACGAACTTGTCGCCGTCCAGGGACACGACCATCCGCTGCTCGTCAGTCGTGCGCTGGCCACCGGGCCCTGCAACTGGTTGGTGCAGCCCGCGGCGCCGGAGTTCGCCTCGCAGATCAAGGTGCGTTACCGGCAGGCTGACCAGCAGTGCCGCGCAACATTACGCGCCGATGGCAGGCTCGACGTGAGCTTCGATCAGCCGCAACGCGCGGTGACTCCGGGGCAATTCGCGGTCCTGTACGACGGCGAACGCTGCCTCGGTGGCGGCGTCATCGAAGGCACGACACCTCCGTAAGCGGTAGAATGCTGCGCTTTTCACGGCCCCGCTTCTTCGAGGAGTTTGCTTCATGACCGGCAGTTCCAAGTACCGCTCGCGCCTCACCGTTGGCAGCAACAATTACGATTACTGGAGCTTCGCCGCGCTGCCCGCCGAGCAGGTTGCCCGACTGCCCTATTCGCTGAAGATCCTGCTGGAGAACCTGCTGCGCCATGAAGACGGTGTGAACGTCACGCAGGATGACATCGCCGCGGTGCTCAGCTGGGACGCAAAGGCCGCGCCTTCGTACGAAATAGATTTCACCCCCGCGCGGGTCATCATGCAGGACTTCACCGGCGTCCCCTGCGTGGTCGACCTCGCCGCGATGCGCGAAGCCGTGCAGAAGCTCGGCGGAAACCCGGAGCAGATCAATCCGCTCAATCCCGCCGAGCTGGTCATCGACCACTCGGTGCAGGTCGATGACTACGGCCATGCGAACTCGCTCGCGGCCAACAACAAGATCGAGTTCGAGCGCAACGGCGAGCGCTACGCCTTCCTGCGCTGGGGGCAGACCGCGTTCCGCAATTTCAAGGTGGTGCCGCCGAACACCGGCATCGTGCACCAGGTGAATCTCGAATATCTCGGGCGCGTGGTGTTCCACAACGACACGCCCGGCAAGAACGACGCCTACCCGGACACCGTGGTCGGCACGGATTCGCACACCACCATGATCAACGGCCTCGGCGTGCTCGGCTGGGGCGTGGGCGGCATCGAAGCGGAGGCCGCAATGCTCGGCCAGCCGGTGACGATGCTGATTCCGCAGGTCATCGGCTTCAAGATGACCGGTTCGATGAAACCGGGCTGCACCGCCACCGATCTGGTGCTGACGGTCACCGAAATGCTGCGCAAGAAAGGTGTGGTCGACAAATTCGTCGAGTACTTCGGCGACGGTCTCGCCAACCTGCCGCTCGCCGATCGCGCCACCATCGCGAACATGGCGCCGGAGTACGGCAGCACCTGCGGCATCTTCCCCATCGACGAGGAAACCCTGCGTTACCTGGAACTCTCCGGCCGACCCGCCGAGCAGATCGCGCTGGTCGAGGCCTACGCCAAGGCGCAGGGCATGTGGCGTTATAACGGCGCCAAGGCCGCCGACTACACCGATGTGCTGGAACTCGACCTGGCTACCGTGGAGCCCAGCCTCGCGGGACCCAAGCGTCCGCAGGATCGCGTGCCGCTGTCCAATGCCCGGAACGTTTATCAAGCCGCGCTCAAGGTGATGGCGGACGAACGCACCAAGAAACATCCCACCGCCACGGGCTGCGCCGAGATCAAGCTCGACGGCCAGCAGGTGGAGATTCGCGACGGCGGGGTGATGATCGCCGCCATCACCAGCTGCACCAACACGTCGAATCCATATGTGTTGATGGCCGCCGGGCTGCTGGCGCGCAACGCCGCCAGGCTGGGCCTCAAATCCAAGCCGTGGGTGAAGACCAGCCTCGCGCCGGGTTCACGCGTGGTCACCGACTACCTCACCAAGGCCGGGTTGCTGGTCCACCTCGAATCCATCGGCTTCAACGTCGTCGGCTACGGCTGCACCACCTGCATCGGCAATTCCGGGCCGCTGAAGCCGGAGATCTCCGCGGGCATCAAGGCGGGCGACATCGTCGCGACGTCCGTGCTGTCGGGCAACCGCAACTTCGAAGGCCGCGTGCATCCGGAAGTGAAGATGAACTTCCTGGCATCGCCGCCGCTGGTGGTCGCCTACGCGCTCGCGGGCACCATGAACGTCGACCTGCAGAAGGATGTGCTGGGTACCGGCCCGGATGGCAAGCCCGTGCTGCTCGCCAACATCTGGCCGTCGGACAAGGAAGTCGCGGACGCGGTACGCGACTCGCTCAACTCGGGCATGTTCAAGAAGAGCTACGGCAGTGTCTTTTCCGGCGATGCGAACTGGTCATCGATCAAGGTTCCGGCGGGAAAAATCTACGCGTGGGAGGAGAAGTCAACCTACGTGCGCAATCCGCCCTACTTCGACGGCATGACCATGACGCCCAAGCCGATCACTGACGTGACGGGCGCGCGTTGCCTCGCTTTGCTGGGTGACAGCGTCACGACCGATCACATCTCGCCCGCCGGCGACATTTCCAAGACCAGCCCGGCGGCGAAGTACCTGGTGTCGCAGGGCGTTCAGCCCGTGGATTTCAATTCCTACGGCGCACGCCGCGGCAACCACGAAGTCATGATGCGCGGCACCTTTGCCAACATCCGCCTGCGCAACCTGCTGGCGCCGGGTACCGAAGGCGGCGTCACGGTGCACGTTCCGAGCGGCGAACAGATGTCCATCTTCGACGCCGCCATGCGTTACAAGAGCGAGGGCACGCCGCTGGTGATCCTCGCCGGCAAGGAATACGGCACCGGCTCCTCGCGCGACTGGGCCGCCAAGGGCACGATGCTGCTGGGCGTTCGCGCGGTCATTGCCGAGAGCTTCGAGCGCATTCACCGCTCGAATCTCATCGGCATGGGCGTGCTGCCGCTGATGTTCCCGGCCGGCAAGACCGCCGCGTTGCTGGGGCTCACCGGCCAGGAAGTGTTCGAAATCACCGGCCTGAACAATGGCGAGGCCAGGACCGTGAAGGTGGTGGCCACGCCGCCCAAGGGTCCGCCCGTCAGCTTCGAGGCGCGCGTGCGCATCGATACGCCGAAAGAACGCGACTACTACCGCCACGGCGGCATCCTGCAGTACGTCCTGCGGCAGCTGGCCACCAAGGCGGCCTAGCCACTGGCGGCGGGTCCGTTTTAGTCAACCATCTGGTTGAATATCGACCCGGCATGGGATACATTCAACCATATGGTTGAATTAAGCAGTGCGCGGCTGGACCGCGTGTTCCACGCCCTTTCCGATGCGACGCGGCGCGACATGCTGCGGCGCCTGGCCTCGACGGAACACACCGTCGGTGAACTGGCGGAGCCCTTCCACATGTCGCTGGCGGCGGCTTCCAAGCACATCCGCACGCTGGAAGACGCCGGGCTGATCCGGCGCACCGTGGACGGACGTACCCATCGCTGCCGGATCGAGCCCGGGCCGCTGGCCGGCATCGGTCGCTGGTTGCGCCGCTACGAGAAGTTCTGGAACCAGCGCCTCGACGCCCTCGAGCGCGCGCTCAAGGAGTAACGCATGAACGACTACGCGACCCGCATCGCGCCCGATGCGATTCGACTCGAGCGGCTGCTGCCCGGTCCCATCGAACGGGTATGGGCCTTTCTCACCGAATCCGAAAAGCGCAAGAAATGGCTGGCCTCCGGCGACATGGATCTGCACGCCGGCGGCAAGGTCGAGTTGCAGTTTGCGCACGAGAACATTTCGCATGAGCCCACGCCGGCAAAGTACCAGGACATGCCCATGGGCTTTACCGGCCGGGTGATCCGCTGTGAACCGCCGCGCCTGCTGCAGTTCGCCTGGATGGAGAGCCATGGCAGCAACTCCGAGGTCACCTGGGAACTGGCCGAACGCGGGCCCCAGGTGCTGTTCACCATCACGCACCGCAAGCTCGAGGATCGCGCCGCGCTGCTGAGCGTGTCCGGCGGCTGGGACGTGCATGTCGGCATCCTCGAGGACGTGCTCACCAATCGTCCGGCGCGCGGCTTCTGGAGCTCGCACGCCAAACGCGAACAGGAATACGCGGCGCGCTTCCCCGAATAGCTGATCTTTGTCTGAAGTGCCCTCAGGCGCGCCGACGCTGGCCAACCCGCCGCCGCGGCGCGTCTGACTTTGTCCTGATCCGGGGCACATAACTACTTGATCGACTGGGACTTCCCGTCGCGGGAAGTTTTCAGCGTTCCTTTGGAAACCCTTCCGGCTTCCTTCAGGCTTTCGACTGCGGATTTCGCGAATGTCGCCACCAGCCGGGCCACTGGTCCGGCCTTCAAACCAACAAACGTGAAGGAGAGCGACATGATTTCCAAGGTAACTTTTCGCTGTGCGACGGTCGTCATTGCGGCGCTGGTGTCCGGTTCAGTCCTGGCGGGCACGCCGGTCGAGCCGAGCAAGACGGTGAGCTATGCGGACCTGAACCTCAACAACTCCGCCGGCGTCGAGGCGCTGTACAAGCGCATCAAGAAGGCGGCCTACGAGGTGTGCCAGATGCCCACCGGCACGCACCAGATCAGGATCGAATCGGAGTTCAAGGCGTGCAAGGCCGACGCGGTCGACCGCGCGGTCCTGCAGACCAACGTGCCGACGCTCACGGCGCTGCACCAGTCGAAGACTGGCCGCAACGTGAACTCGGGCCAGTACGCAGCGGACCGCCGCTGAGGAACCCGGCATGGACGCCGACGAGTGAGGGGAACGGGGTCAGCCCCGCTCCCCTCGCCCTCATTCGTCGTCGGCCGTTTGCGCCCGCATCCGGCCGACGTTCGACCAGTCGACGCGCCGCGTGGTGACCATGAGGATGGCGAGCACACCGAACAGCAGCAAGGCGCCCATGAGCAACGAGTAGTCCTCGGACCTCAGGATCCAGTACAGCAGGCCGTACAGGGTCGCGAGACCCGCGCCCGCTGCCACCGCCAGCGGCCAGCGCCTGAGAACGCCGGCCAGGTACACGGTGATCAGGGCCACCAGCGAACCCGCCGAAATTCCATAGGCCAGGTCGAACGCCAGGTGTTCGGACAGCGCCAGCAACAGTAGATAGAACAGGGCCAGCGCCAGGCCCACCATCAGGTACTGCATCGCATGGATCGCGCTGCCGCTCAGGTGCTCCCACAGGAAGAACGACAGGAACGTGATGGCGATGAGCAGGATGGCGTAGTGCACCGCGCGATAGTTGCGCTGGTAGACGTCCACCGGCTCGTAGAAGATCGCGCCCACGCCGCTCATGCCGAAGGCCACCTCGGCCGACAGGTCTTCACGGACCTGCGAGTCGTACCAGCTCTGGCCGAAATTGCGGTTGATCTCGAGCACCGACCAGTGCGCGCTGAATCCTTTGTCCGAATCCTCGGGGTCCAGAGGCGCCGGCGCTCCCTCGAACTTGGGATGTGGCCAGGTGGATTTCAGGGTGATGGATGCCTTGCGGGCCAGCGGCAGGAAGGTGAGCTGGCTGCTGCCCGCGAGGGTGAGCTTGGCGCGAAAGTCGAAACCATCGCCCTCGCGCAACGCCTGCAGCGGCACCGCCGTTGAAATGCCCGCCGACCCGGCATAGGCATCCGCGGACATCGGCCCGCTCACCCCGGCAACCGACAGATCATCCACGGCGCGCAGCGCGCGCGATTCGGAGTTCAGCACCAGCAGCCTGGCTTCGGCCCACTTCACCTCGCGCCCCTCCTTCGGTTCCAGCAGGTGTGCGAAGTCGCGATTCACGAACGCGCCATTGATCTCCACCCGTGCCAGGTACACCGGCGTTCGATACAGCCCGACGTCACGATATTCAGGCACCGCGCTGGCATTGACGTTGAGGGTATCGGGGAGCACGTAGAGCACGTTGCGCTGGATCTCGGTGCGCTGCGACTCCCGTCCCGCGACACTTTGCTCGATCACCACCCGGGTGGTCTCGACCGGGATGGCCAGCAATACACCCGCCGTCGTCTGCGCTCCACCCCAGGAGGCGGCGACGCGCGCGGCTGCTTCCTGGCGCATTCCGACCCGTTCGCCCACCAGGCGCTCGACGTTGCCGATCAGCACCAGCAGCAGCAGGATCACGGCGCCGATCACCAGCGCCTTGCCGAGCAGTGGCGGAATGAACCCGTGAATTTTTCGCATTCTCTTTCTCCCCTTGGCGATCGAACTACCCGGAGTGTGCGCGGGCAATGTGGCAAGGCTGCCGGCGCAATTGTGGCGAAAGGTGGCAGTGCTAAGATCGCCTCACTCATGTCCATCGCCGTATTCGATCTCGACGGAACCATCACACGTCGCGACACGTTGTTCCCGCTGGTGCTGCGCTACCTTGCGCGCCGCCCCTGGCAGCTGTTGCGATTGCTGCGCGTCATTCCCGGCCTGATCCGCTTCTGCGTCGATCAAGACCGCGGCGCGCTCAAGCAGACGCTGCTGCGCAAGACCATGCGCGGCGCCACGCGTGCGCAGCTCGATGCACTGGCGCGCGATTTCGTGCAGCAAACGATCGAGCAAAGCTGTTTCCGCGACGCGCTCGCGGCGATTCGCCGGCATCGCGAGGCCGGGCACTACCTGGTGCTGATGTCGGCGAGCGTCGACTTCTACGTCCCGGAATTCGCACGGCAGCTCGGGTTCGACCAGGTCATCTCGACCGAGGTGCAATGGGAGGGTGATCGTCTCGAGGGAACACTCACCAGTGCCAACCGGCGTGGCATGGAAAAGGCGCGCTGCCTGCGGCGACTGCTCGATGAGCGCAGCGACAAGGATAACTACGCCTACGGCAACAGCGCCGCGGACCTGCCGCACATGCGGCTGGTGAGGCACGGCCAACTGGTGAATGGCAGCTCATCGGCGCGCCGCGCGGCCGCCAAATTCGGCATCGCCTGCGTGGACTGGAGCTGACGCCCGGCGCTGCTGTCGAAGCGTGACCGGCATCACACTTATCGCGCCATTTCGCGCCCGCGCGGCGTAGCGCAGCCGCCGCATCCGACGCCAATCACACAGGTTTTCCCCGGGCACCACTACGATGCGGCCTGGAGTCGTCCGCAAAGCAGTAGATGCCACTAGCGCGGGGAAAATTCGGGCCTTTCAGCTCCTGTGCGCGCATCGCATGGGCCCTGCTCTGCGCCCTGTGTGCGCACACCGCCGTCGCGACTCCGCCACTCAGCGTGCAGCGCTACAGCCTCGAAGACGGGCTCTCCCAGCAAGCCATCCTCGCGATCGCCCAGGACGCCGACGGCTTCATGTGGTTCGGCACCGAGGACGGTCTCAATCGATTCGACGGTTACGAGTTCCGCCAGCTGCGCCACGATCGCGCCAACGAACACTCGTTGCCCAACGGCTGGATCTCTTCGCTGGTCGCGAGTGATGACGGCATGTGGGTCTCCTCCGACGGTGGCGGCGTGTTCTTCCGCAGCTCGCAGACCGGCCAGCTTTCCAGGCCACAGGCGTTGCGCGACGCGAGCGACCTGCAACGCGTGCGCGCCGTTGCGCGCGACAGCCTCGGGCGCATCTGGGTCGGTTCACGCGACTCCGGCGTCGCGATCTTCGATCCGCGCAGCGGCGAGCTCAAGCGGCTGCGCCACTCGCTCACCGAGCAACATTCACTGTCCGACGACTCGGTATTCAGCCTGCTGGTACTGCGCAACGGCGACAAGCTGATCGGCACCGCCACCGGGCTCGATCGTGCCGCCGATGCCAGCCAGGTGATCACGCGCATCGCCTTTCCGACCGAGCTCGCGCCTGCCGGTCAGCCGCTGCGCGTGCGCGCCATGGTCGAATCCGTCGACGGCACGGTCTGGGTGGGAACCGACAATGGCCTGGGCCGCTACGATCCGAACAACGAACGCTGGCGGGTGTACCGCAACGACGGCTCGAAGCGCTCGCCGCTGCCCGACAACCGCGTGCAGGCATTGCTCATCGACAGCCAGGGCCGGCTGTGGGTGGGATTGATCGCGGGACTCGCCTGGTTCGACAGCAACACCGAGTCGTTCGCCACCTACCACCGCGACGTGGTCGACGCGCGCTCGCTGCCCGACGACTACATCGTCTCGCTATTCGAGGATCGTGGCGGCACGTTGTGGATCGGCACCAAGTCCGGCGGCCTCGCCAAATGGAATCCGCGCACCTGGTCGTTCGGCCACACGCGCGCCAGCAGCGAGGAAGGCTACACCGACCGCAACATCACCTCGTTCGCCGAGGACGGCCTCGGCCGTTTGTGGATCGGTACCTTCGGCAGTGGCATCAACCTGCTGGATCGCAACACCAACCAGGTCACCGCGGTCCGCCACAACAACGCCAGTCGCAAATCCCTGAGCGACGACCGCGTCATGGCCATGCTCGAGGCCAGCGACGGCGCGATGTGGGTGGGCACCATGGGCGGCGGGTTGAATCGCATCGATCCGTATTCGCTCAAGGCGGAAGTCTTCCTGAACGACCCGGCGGTGCCGACCACGCTGGCCGCCAGCGGCGTGATGAGCCTGCTCGAGCTCGACAAGCAGCTGTGGGTGGGCACCTTCGGTGGCGGCGTGTCGCGCTTCGACACCCGCACGCAGCGCTTCGACAACCTGCGCCCCGGGCCGGAAGACGGCCTGCACCTGTCGAGCGGCCGCGTCACGGCGCTGGCACGCGATCGGACCGGCCACGTGTGGATTGGTACCGACGGCGGTGGTCTCAACGTCTGGGACGTCAAGACCCACCGGCTGTACTACTACCGGCGCGACGCCAAGCGGCTCGACTCGCTGAGCGCGGACACTATCTACTCGATCCTGGTCGACGACACGGGCAGCGTGTGGATCGGCTCGCGCGGCGGTGGCCTGGACCGCGTGGTGAATCCGAGCGAGGCGCCGTTCAACCTGCGCTTCAGCAACATTTCCGAAGCGCAGGGACTGCCGAACAATTCGGTCTACGGCATCCGCGCCGACGGCGCGGGCAACGTCTGGGTGAGCACCAACTTCGGCCTGGCGCGCATCGATCCGCGCACGCTCGACGCCGAAAACCCCGTGATCCAGAGCTTCCACCGGCTGCACGGCCTGCAGGGCGAGGAATTCAACTTCGGCGCGCACTTCCGCGATCGAAGCGGGAAGCTGTACTTCGGCGGCGCCGGCGGGTTCAACGCCTTCTCCCCCGAGGTACTCGAGGTCAACGAGCGTCCGCCGCAGGTGGTGCTGACGCAGTTCCTCAAGCTCAACCGGCCGGGCGTGGGCGGCGTTCCCGAGGAGCGCATCGAGCGGCTGTCGCTCAGCCACAAGGAAGACGTCATCACGTTGAAGTTCGCCGCGCTGGACTACGCCGACCCGCGCTCCAACCGCTACGAATACAAGCTCGATGGTTTCGACGACAGCTGGGTGCGTGCCGATGAACGCCGTGCCGCGACCTACACCAACCTGCCCGGCGGACACTATGTATTCCGCGTGCGCGCCAGCAACAGCGACGGCGTGTGGAGCGCGCAGGACGTCGCACTGCCCATCGACGTATCGCCCTCGCCGTGGATGTCACCGTGGGCCTACTTTGCCTATTGCCTGCTGCTGCTGCTGATGCTGCTGGCGGTGTGGTACTGGCAGCAGCGCCGCATCGCGCGCGCCGCGGCCTACCGCCTGGAGCTCGAACAGCAGGTCAGCGACCGGACCTACGAGCTTGGGCAACGCTACCGCGAGCTGCAGGACGCGAATCGCCGCCTCGAGATGGCGAGCTTCACGGACACGCTCACGGGACTCGCCAACCGCCGCTACCTGATGCAGCACTTCCCGCAGCTGCTGGCCAACAACAAGGGTGAGCAGGGCCTGGCGATCATGATCATCGACCTCGACTCGCTCAAGCCCATCAATGACCAGCACGGCCACGCCGCCGGCGACGAGCTCATCATCGAAGTGGCGCGCACGTTGCGCCAGGCGATCCGCCCGGATGACGTGCTGGTGCGCTGGGGCGGCGACGAATTCGTGGTCGTGGCGCATGCGCAGCACGTGGAGCACGCCACCATGCTGGCCGAGCGCATCCGCGAACGCGTGGCCAAGATGAAATGCGTGTTGCCGCGCGGCGCCGTGGTGCGCAGCAGCTGCTCGATCGGCCTCACCTGCCTGCCCTTCGTGCCCGGCAGCCCGGAAGCCGTGAGCTGGGAGCACGCCATCAAGATCGCGGACCTGGCGCTGTATCGTGCCAAGCGCGGTCGCAATGCCTGGCGCGGCTGGTTCGGCACCGCGTCGGTCGCCACCCTGCAGAACTCCACCCACCAGTCGGTCATCTCCGCGGTGGAATCCAACGTCGATGGCTTGATTGCCAACGGCGTGATTCTCGAACATTCTTCCACCCTCGGCAGCGACGACACGGTCAACACGCTGCGCATCCTGCGCGAAGCACGTTAGTTCCACGGACGATTCCAACAGTATGGACACTGAGATTCGCGACGCACTCGCCCGCTCCCTGCCGGACCTCGCCATGATCGTGCGGCGCGACGGTGTGATCCTCTCATGCGTCGGCGGCAACGCGGTCCGCGGGCTCAATCCCGGCGACGAGCAGATCCCCGGCCGCTCGATCAGTGACCTGTGGCCCGAGGCCGTGTCCTCGCATGTCCTGCAGACGGTGCGCCGCATCCTCAAGACCCGCAAGCCGGCACAGCAGCGCTACCAGGACGGTGACCTCAACCTCGAGATGCGCTTCCAGGTGCAGGGCTTCGACCGCGCGCTGGTGGTCTGCCGCGACCTCGGCGCTGGCGCCACGTCCAACGATTCCGGCCTGTATGAAAAGAGTGGCGGCCTGATGCTGCCGCACCGCGACGCTTTCGAAAAATCACTGCGCATGGCGCTCGACATGGCCGCGCTGCGCGAGGACACGGTCGGCGTGGCGCTGATCCACATCGGCGGCTACATCACCTATCAGCGGGCGTTTGATTCCGCGGTGGCCAACCGGTTGATCGATGCCGCCGCCAAGGTGATCCTCGAAAATCTCGGCGAGTCGCGCAGCAGCCTGCCACGCCTGGCGCGCGTGTCGGATGACGTCCTGGGCGTGGTGCTCACCGACATGCGCACGCGCGCCGATGTCGACGTGGCGATGGAAACCATGATCAAGGCGTTGCGTCACCCAGTCGATCTCGACGGGCAGATTTTCCAGCTCGCGCCGCAGGCCGGCGTAACACTCTCCGGCTCCGACGGCACGCGCGCCGCGGAGCTGGTCGATCGCGCGCTGACCACGCTCGATGCCGGACGCCGCCAGGGTAGCGACCGCCCGGTGACCTTCTACTCGGACACCCTGCGCATTGCCTCGCTCACCCGCCTCGATTGGCAGGAGGAGCTCACCCAGGCCATCAAAAAGGACGAGCTCGAGCTGCACTACCAGCCACGTCTCACCCTCGCCACGCGCGAAATCGTCGCCGTCGAGGCGTTCCTGCGCTGGCCTCACAAGATCCGCGGACTCGTGCCGACCTCCGAGTTCCTGCCCATTGCCGAACTGTCAGGTCTTTCGGTGCAACTCGGCCGCTGGGTGCTGCGACGCGCCTGCCGGGACCTCGCCACCCTCGCCCAGCGCGGCTACGCGATGCTGCGGGTATCCGTGAACGTGGGCCGCCAATATCTGTCCGCCGAAAGCCTCGCGGAGGACGTCGCCAATTCCGCGCGCGAAGCCGGCATCGAGCCCTCGCAGCTGGACCTGGAAATCACCGAGCAAATGCTTTCCACCCGCCGCAGCGGCCTCGCCGCCCTGCACCAGCTGCGCGGCCAGGGCGTGCGCGTGCTGATCGACGACTTCGGCACGGGCTACGTTTCGCTCGGCCGGCTGCGCAGCAGTCCGCTCGACGGCATCATGATCGACCGCTCCTTTGTCGAAGAAGTCGGCCATGATCACGAGGCGCGCGCGGTGTGCCGCGCGGCCATCGCACTGGGACATGCCTTCGGCCTTCGGATCGTGGCGGAAGGCATCGAGACCGAAGCCCAGGCGCAGTTCCTGGTCACGGAGCAGTGCGACGAAGGTCAGGGTCACCTGTTCGCGCCGGCGACGCCATTCGCCACGCTCATCGAGAATGTCCTGCCCGCCGGAAAGACCGCGCGGGCACCTGCCACGCAGCGCGCCGCTCGTTGACATAGCGCGCGAATCGTTGACATAGGTCACGATTTAACCGGGTCTTATTAGAGGCCGGTCACACTTTCCCCGAGAGTTGCGTCACACACGCACGCTCGGAAGTTGCCGCTCCCGACTGTAATGGCCCCGTTCGCATCAGCGGACTGGGGCCACTCAAGGGAGCGATTTGCCGATGTTGCCGAGTTGTCGTGAGGCTGCCGTTCGCGTCCTGGGAACGGTCATTTCGGTGCTGCTGGTGTCGTGTTCCACCGCGACCCCCGGCAAGCCCGAGACCGCCGCCGTGGCGGCGGGCCCCGCGCACAGTTACATCGTCGAAGCCCAGAGCACGGATGCAGCGGCCAAGGCAGTTACCGACGCCGGCGGTGAAGTCGCCTCCCGCCTGAACATCATCGATGCGGTGGAAGCGAAGCTGACCGACGCGCAGCACGCGCGGGTCCTCGCGGCCGCGGGCGTCAGGCAGATCACCCCCAACGCGCAGGTCGCCACCCAGGCGGCCGCCAGTGTGCGCGACAATTTTGAAACCGGCTCCTTCGCCAACAACGACGGCACACACCGCTGGTACGGCAACTGGGTCGAACAGAATGACGACAACAGCCCGCACAGTGGCAAGGTGACGGTTGGCTGGAACGATCGCGGCGGCCACCGCCTCATCATCTCCAGCAACGGCTCCATCTACCGTCGCGCGGCGACCCCGGCGAGTTCCGCCACGGTCACCCTCAAGTTCAAATATGCGCGCACCGGCATCGACGCCGGCGAATACGTCTCGGTGCAGGCCAGCGGCAATGGCGGCCTCACCTGGGCGGAGCTCGGTCGCCTCTGGGGCCCGGCCAACGACGCCAGCTTCTCCAACCAGTCGTACAACATCACGGCGTTTCGCGGACGTGACACGGCGATCCGTTTCGTCGGCAACATGGCCGGCTCCTTCGGCTACGACAGTGTCGACATCGACGACGTCGAGATCTCGTACAACACCAGCTTCAGCGAAGGCGATCCCTTCCCGGTCGACGTCAATGCCAGCGACCTGCACCGCGCCGGCATTCGCGGCGGCGGCATCGGCGTCGCGATCATCGACACGGGCTTCTGGAAGCTCGACTCTCTCGACAAGGACTCGCTGGGCAATGGCCGCGTCGATGCGCAGTTCGACGCGACGCGCAATGCCGTCGACTCGCAGTATTCCTCGGTGTCCACCGACACCAACGGTCACGGCACGCATGTCACCAGCCTGATCGCCAGCAGCCGCAAGGACTCCGACGGTCGCTTCTTCGGCGTGGCGCCGGATGCCCGCCTGATCTCCATCAAGGCCTTCGGCGATGACGGCGCCAGCAGCTATGCCACCGTCATCCGCGGTCTCGACTGGGTGGTCACCAACCGCCTGCAGTACAACATCCGAGTTCTGAATCTGTCGCTAGGGGCCCCGGCGCGTTCGCGCTATTGGGACGATCCGCTCAACAAAGCCGTGATGCGCGCGTGGCAATCCGGCATCGTCGTCGTCGTATCAGCGGGCAATAGCGGACCGCTGCCGCAGACCGTGGGTGTACCGGGCAACGTGCCCTACGTCATCACGGTCGGCGCGATGACTGACAACTTCAGCAACATGGGCCTGGACGACAAGCTGGCGTCGTTCTCCTCGACCGGTCCGACCTTCGAGGGATTCGTGAAGCCTGATCTCGTGGCGCCCGGCGGCCACGTGTGGGGCTTCATGGCCACCTACCAGAAGATCGCGGTGGATCATCCCACCTTCATGAACAGCGGCGACTTCTTCACCATGTCCGGCACTTCGCAGGCCGCGGCCATCGTGTCCGGCGTCGCCGCACTGGTGATCAGCAACAACCACGGCCTCACGCCCGACCAGGTCAAGTGCCGCATCATCGCCAGCGGCAAGCCGGCGGTGACCAAGGACGGCCAGCTCGCCTACAGCGTGCTGCAACAGGGCGCCGGGCTGGTGAACGCCAACGCGGCGGTCACCGGCACGAAGACCGGCTGCGCCAACCAGGGGCTCAACCTCGCGGCCGATCTCGCCGGCACACAACACTTCAAGGGCCGCGTCACGCAGCGTGCGAACGGCACCTTCGCGGTCACCAGTCCGAATGGCCAGCTGTGGGACCAGGGCTACCTCTGGAACCAGAGCTACCTGTGGGAACAGGGCTATCTCTGGGAAGAGAGCTACCTGTGGGAACAGGGCTATCTCTGGAATCAGGCCGTCAACTACAACGGCGATATTCCCTGGGCGGACGGTTATCCCTCGCTGATCGGCGGCATCATCGGCAATACCTCGGTGATGACGGTCAACGGCTGGGTCGCACCGGAATAGTCAGCGAGCGAGTTGCGCCGCGGCGGCTTCGCCCGGCGATTCCGCGACCTTCACCCGTCCGATTTCGTTCAACCGCTGCTGCAGCTGCGAGCGCTCGATCGAGTGCAGCGGCAGACTGGTGAACACCTTGATGCGGCTTTCGAGCTCGCGGAATGCCGTTCGAAAAGCCAGCCAGCGATCCGTCTCACTACCGGTCACGGCCGCCGGATCGGACACGCCCCAGTGCGCCTTCATCGGACTTCCAGGCCACACCGGACAGCTCTCACCCGCGGCGTTGTCACACACGGTGAAAACGAAATCGAGCGCCGGCGAACCGGCCAGCGTGAACTCGTCCCAGCTCTTGCTGCGCAGCCCTTCGGTGGGCATGCGCATCTGCCGCAACAGGTCGATGGCGATCGGGTGCACCGCGCCGCGCGGATGACTGCCGGCACTGAAGCCGCGGAACTTGCCCCTGCCCCAGTAATTGACCAATGCCTCCGCGAGGATGCTTCGCGCGGAGTTGCCCGTGCACAAGAACAACACGTTGAGTTGGGGTCCGGCCATGGGGAGGCGATTGCAGCGCGACTCTGTTACAGCAAAATGTCAGCTACATCGAGGTGCGCACCTGCCAGAGCTCGGGGAAGAACTTCAGCTCCAGCGCCTTGGCGAGATACGACACTCCGCCCGTGCCACCCGTGCCCGGCTTGTAGCCGATGACGCGCTCCACGGTCTTGAGGTGATGGAAGCGCCATAGCTGGAATTTCTGGTCGAGATCCGTGAGCCGCTCGGCCATCTCGTACAGGTCCCAGTCCTTCTCGGCGTTGTGATACACGCTGAGCCAGGCGGCGGTGACCGCCTTCGAGGGCGCGTAGGGCTCGGAGAAATCGCGCGCCACCACCTCGTCGGGAATCCCGTAGCCGCGCCGCGACAGCAGGCGCAACACTTCGTCGTAGATCGATGGCGCGTGCAACGCACGTTCCAGCCGCTCGAAACCGGCCGGATCGCGCTTGTGGACCAGGATCACGTCGCGGTTCTTGTTGCCGAGCTGAAACTCCAGCAACCGGTATTGCAGCGACTGGAAGCCCGACGAGCGACCCAGCGTGTTGCGAAACGCGGAGTACTCGAAAGGCGTGAGCGTCGACAACACGCTCCAGGCACCCAGCAGCTCTTCCTGCAAACGCGAGATGCGCGCCAGCCGCTTGAACGAGGGATCGAGGTTGTCGCGCCGCACGCAGTCGAACACGTGGCCGAGCTCGTGCAGGAACAGCCGCATCCACAACTCCGACACCTGGTGGACGATGATGAACAACATCTCGTCCTGCTCGATGGAGTTGGGCTTCTGCGCGGTCAGCAGCTTGTCGAGCTGCAGGTACTCGCCGTATGACTGCGACTCACCGAGATCCCAGTGCACCGGCTCGTTGCGCAGGTCCACGCGGCGAGGAATGTCTTTGTCGTCGTTTGCCATGGTCAGTTTTCGGTGAACATCCAGCCCGGTACGTTGCGCCAGCCTTCCAGCAATTCGCGATCCAGGCTACGCCACCCGGGACATTGCCGCTCCACGGCCTGCCAGAAGCGCGCGGAATGGTTCATGTGCCTGACGTGCGTGAGCTCGTGCACGATGAGGTAGTCGACGACTTCGGGACGCTGAAACAGCAGGCAGGCGTTGAGACTGATGGTACCGCGCACCGAACAGCTCCCCCAGCGCGAACGCTGACGCCGGATCGACACGCGGGAGAACCGCACGCCAGCCGTGGCGGCCAGTGCCACCACCCGGGGTTCGAGCCGCGACTGCGCCGCACGCATCACCCAGGCCCGCAACGCGGTGCGCAGCGACGCAGCCTGCACGCGCCCGCGGACATTCAGTATCCCGCCCCCCTGCGATTCGTTCGCGGTGAGCCGCAGGCGGCCTTCGCCGCCTGCCAGATGGATGCGCCAGGCCTCACCGCTCAGTGCAAATCGCAGCTGGTCGGGCGGAAACGCTTCCGGGGCCGGCCGGTTACGCAATGCCAGGGTGCGCCGGTCTTCAATCCACTGGCGGTGCTGGGCGAGGAATCCCTCGACCTCGCGCGGCCGGGCACGCGTGGGGACCACCACTTCGACCCGGGCGTCCGGATACACGCGCACCGACAGGCGCCGCGCGCGTCGGCTGACGCGAATACGCAGCGCACTGTCCGCGTCTTCGCGGTGTTCCTCGGAGTCCAGCAGGTCCAGTTGAAGATGGGGAGCGTCCCCATCTCGCAGGTTTCCGTTCATATCCTCGCCGCCAGCATCGTGCCCTCGCGAATCGCCCGCTCCGCATCGAGCTCGGCCGCGAGCAACGCCCCGCCAATCACGTGCACCGGTTTGCCACTCGATGCCAGCGCGGTTGCAAGCTCGTTCACCGACTCCTGCCCTGCGCAGATGATGACATGATCCACGGCGAGGAGTTCGGGTCCGCGCTCCGTCGAGATGTGCAGGCCTTGGTCATCGATGCGCTGGTAACTGACGCCCCCGCGCATCACCACGCCCCGGTGCCTGAGGGCCGTGCGATGGATCCAGCCGGTGGTCTTGCCCAGCGAGGCGCCCGGCCGCGACTCCTTGCGCTGCAGTAGATAGACGCTACGTACCGGTTCCACCGGGCGCATCGGCAACACGCCGCCGCGGGTGGTGAGCGTGCGGTCGATGCCCCACTCGGCGAAGTAGTCGTCGTCGCGCCGATGGGTGAGGAAAGTCGCCACGTCGAAGCCGATGCCGCCCGCGCCCATGATGGCGACCGACTTGCCCGCCTCGCGCGCGCCGGACAGCAGGTCGGGGTAACTGATCGCCTTGGGATGCCCGATACCCTCGATCTGCGGCACGCGCGCCCGCACGCCGCTGCAAATGACGATTTCGTCGAAGTCGCCGTTCGCGAGCATCGCGGCGTCGGCCGACACATTGAGCTTGACCCGCACGCTCCTGAGCTCCAGCTGCCGCGCGAAGTAGCGCAAGGTGTCATGGAAATCTTCCTTGCCCGGCACCTCGCGCGCGTAGCGAAACTGCCCGCCGATCTCCCGCCCGCGCTCGAACAGCGTCACCTGGTGGCCACGTTCGGCCAGCGCCGTGGCGCAGGCCAGGCCCGCGGGTCCCGCACCCACCACGGCGACGCGCTTTGCGGTGGCCGTCGGTGTGAGGATCAATTCCGTTTCATAGGCGGCGCGCGGATTCACCAGACAGGTGGCGCGGCTGTTTTCGAACACCCGGTCGAGGCATCCCTGGTTGCAGGCAATGCAGGTGTTGATCTCGGCCTCGCGTCCCTCGCGCGCCTTGCGCGGCAGGTCCGGGTCCGCCAACAGCGGCCGCGCCATGGAGACCAGGTCAGCCGCCTCGCTGTCCAGCAGCGCTTCGGCGTCCCGCGGCGCATTGAAGCGGTTGGTCGCGATCACCGGCAGGCGCGTGGCAGCCTTGATGCGCGCCGACACCCAGCCGAATGCGCCGCGCGGCACCATGCCCGCGATGGTCGGCACCCGTGCCTCATGCCAGCCGATGCCGGTGTTCAACATCGTGGCGCCGGCCTCCTCCATCTGCGAAGCCAGCCATTCGACTTCCGCGCCGGTACCTCCGCCTTCGACGAGGTCCAGGCCCGAGATGCGAAAGATGATGATGAACTCGCGCCCCACGGCGGCACGCGTCTGCCGCACCACCTCGAGTGCCAGGCGCGCGCGGTTCTCGAGGGATCCGCCCCACTCGTCCGTGCGCTTGTTGGTGCATGGCGCGAGGAACTCGTTGATGAAGTAGCCTTCCGAACCCATGATCTCGACGCCGTCGTAGCCTGCCTGCTGGGCCAGCACGGCGCAGTTCACGAAGTCGTCGAGCTGTGCGCGCACGCCATCTGACGACAACTCGCGCGGCCGGAACTTGTTGATCGGCGCGCGCAGCGCCGTCGGCGCCACGGGGAACGGGTGGTAGGCATACCGTCCGGTGTGCAGGATCTGCATGCAGATCTTGCCGCCCGCCTCGTGCACCGCCTCGGTCACCAGTCGATGCCGCGCGACTTCGTGCGCGGCCGACAGTTTGCCCGCGAAGGGCTTGCCCCATGCCGCGCGATTCGGCGCGATGCCGCCGCTCACCAGCAGGCCGGCGCCGCCGCGCGCGCGCGCCGCGAAGTACGCCGCGAGTTTCGGGAAGTCGCGCGCACGATCTTCGAGCCCGGTGTGCATCGAGCCCATGACGATGCGATTGGCGAGGCGCGTGAAGCCCAGCTCGAGCGGCGTGAAGAGACGCGCGTACGGCATGCGCGAATACTATCGTCTAATGAACACCCGGCCAGTGAAACTAGCGGGTGATTTGCGCCGCGAGCCGCTTGGCGTACGCGTAGTCGGGCGCGATCAACAGGGCGCGCTCCAGCGCTTCACGCGCGCCCACCACGTCGCGCAGGTCGTAGAGCGCACGGCCGAGGAAGGCGTAGGCCTCCGCGGCGCCCCACTCGGGCGTGGTCGATGCGCCGGCGCGCGCCGCTTCGAACATCACCGTCACCGCGCGCAACTTTTCGACCGCGAACGCCTTCTGCGTCACGTCCTTGCCCGCGCGATCGAAGATCACCAGTGCCTCGACCAGGCGCACGCGCGGGTTCCTGGGTTCGAGCTTGAGGGCTTCGTCGATGCGCGAGCCGATGCGACCGCCACCAAAGGGCATGGAGCTCATTTCGCGTCCGGCCATCGTACAGGCGGTGGAGAGCACGTAGCTCTCGGCGCGCTGGTGCCTGGCGGCGTCGGTCTCATCTAGTCCGAGGGGTACCTTGGGCAGCGCTTCGACGGCCTGGTCGACTTCCTTGCCGCACTCATCGATGGCGTCACGCGCCTGGGATTTCTTGCCGGTGCTGAGCACCTGCGCGAGGCGGTAGTGGGCCAGCGCACGAAAATAGAAGCGGGTCACGGCGTCGGCCGCCGCGGTTTCTTCTTCTCCCTCGACCGGCTTGGGATTGAGCGCCGTGAGCACGCCATTCAGCGCGCGTGCGTCCTCGGTGTAATAGGCGTACTGGATGCGACCTTCGATGTCCGGCCAGTCGGTGGGCGCACCCTGCCCCCACGCCGCGGGCGCGAGCCATGCCGCCATCAGCAATCCCCAACGACATCCTGTCATTACAATTCGCGCAAGCCCGAGGTGATGGGCAGCCGCGCCGCCCGGATGCCCGGCAGTATGCCAGCAAGGAAGGTGAGGATCAGTCCATAGATGATGCCGGTGATCATCAGCTTCGGCGTGACCGTGAAGGCGAAGGTCATCTGGCTGAAGGACGACCAGTTCATGGTCGAACTGTGCATGCCGTTGAGGAACAGCAGCGCGAGCACGCCGCCGATCAGGCCACCCACCGCGCCCAAAATCATGGCCTCCACCAGCACCGAGACCACCACCGGGAATCCACCGAAGCCGAGCGCACGCAGCGTGGCAATTTCACGCACGCGACTCGCGACCGCGTTGTAGAGCGTGTTCAACGCCGCAAACAGTGCGGCGACGCCCATCAGGATGGCCAGCGTCCAACCCACGTAGTTGATGATGGTGGACATGAGCTTCTGCTGATCCACATAGAACGCGCGCTCCGACTTCACGTCGACGCGCACGCGCGGGTCCTTGGTGAGCGCATCCTTCAGCGTCTTGAGCGCGGCCGGATTTTCGAGCTTCACGCGCAGCGACTGGAAGCTGTTGCCGCGCCGCCAGGCCTGCTGCACCACACGGGTATCGCCCCAGACTTCGGATTCGGCAATGCCGGCCTTGTCGGTGAAGCGTCCGACCACCGTCCAGTTGGCGCCACCCCAGCGAACGGTTTTGCCCACTTCCAGTCCGTCGTAGTTCTGCACCACGCCATCGCCGACGATCACCTCGTTGGTGCCTTCGCGAAACATGCGCCCTTCGGCCAGATCGAAGCTCTTGCGCACCAGCGGCGCCATCGGGCTGACGCCGCGCAACGGCAGGTTGGTGCTGGCGTCCTTGCCCTTCATCTTGCCGTCGACCAGCACATACAACTCTGGCGAGAGGATGGGCTTGCCGGACAGGCCCTTTTCGACGCCGGCGCCGCTCGCCTTCTTGATGCCCGGCGCATCGCTCACCACGGTCACCGTGTCTACGCCGAATCCGCCGGACAACTCGTTGGTGGAACCGGCGCGCATGATGATGGCCACATCCTCGGACCCGCTGCCCTCGAGCGCGGCCTGGAATCCCGCCGCGATCGACAGCAGTGCGATCAGCACCAGTGTCACACCGCCGACACCCAGCACCGCAACCAGCGACGATGACCAGCGTTGCGGAATGTTCCGCAGGTTCATGCCGGTGACGGCTGCGATTTGTGCAAAGGGATTGGACATGATTCTTCCTCAGTTACGTCGAAGGGCGTCGACGATCTTCAAACGCATCGCGGTGAGCGCCGGCCACGCACCGGTGACCAGCCCGAATACCAGCATCAGCGAAACGCCGACCAGGAAAGTGGACCGGTCGATTCCGAACGACGGGAAATAATCCTTGATCAGCACTCCGACGGTACTCGCCATGAATCCGGCGAGCCCGAGGCCGATGAGGCCACCCGTGAGGGTGAGCACCAGGGACTCGAGCAGTACCAGCACCAGGATGTTCTTGCCGCTGAAACCCAGCGTCTTCAAGACGCCGATCTCGTTGGTGCGCTCGCGCACTGACTGCGCCATGGTGTTGGCGGTGACCAGCAGCATGGTGAAGAACACGGCGATCGTGACCGAGACCAGGATGGCGCCGATGTTCCCGATCTGCTCCAGCAATCGCTTGACGAACTCGCGCTCGGTGGCCGTCTTGGTCTCGTAGGGCGAGTTTTCGAACTCCTTGTCGATGCGTGCCGCGATGGCATCGGAGTGCGCCGGGTCATCGACGCGCGTAGCAATATTTCCTGCCGTGTCCTTGCCGAACTGCAACGACTCGCTCCAGTAAGCGTATTGGCAAAAGGCAGCCACCCGGCTGACGCCGGTGCCGTGCACCTCGTAGATACCGACAATGTCGAACTGCCAGCTGTCGGAACCATCGAGCTTGCGCCAGATCTGCGAACGGATCGGCACGCGGTCGCCGATCTTCCAGCCGAACTGCTGCGCGAGCGCCGGGCCGATGATCAGCCCCTGGCGATTGGTGATCCAGGCTTTAGCCTGCTCCGGCTTGAGCTTGATCTCCGGGTACACCTGCAGGAACGCCTCGGGTTCCGTGGCCTGCATCTGGATCTGCTGCTTGCCGTCCTTGTAGATGGCGCCAAACCAGTTGAACGGCACCGCTGATTTCACGCCGGGCGTCGCGAGGATCTTCTCGTAGTGCGCGCGCGGCAGCGGCACGGTCATGTTGATCTTGCTCATGGTGAGCACGCGATCGGCGCCCACCACGTTGATCACCCCGGCAAGGCTGGTACGCAGCGCGTCCAGCATGCCGAACATCAGGAATGCCAGCAGGATCGAAATGAACGTGAACACCATGCGCAGCTTGCGGCGCTTGAGATTCGCCCAGACCAGTGGCAGCCAGCGAAACATCGCGCCTCCCTCAGGTGCGCCGCAGCGCGTCGACGATCTTGAGGCGCATGGCGGTGAGCGCGGGCCACATGCCGGTGACGATGCCGAAAACCAGCATCAGCAATACACCCACGGTGAAAGTGCCGGCACCAATCTCGAACACCGGAAAGTAGTCCTTGATGGCCTGACCCAGGCCACCGGCCGCCAGCCAGGCCAGCAGCAATCCCAGCAGTCCGCCGGCGAAGGTGAGGAGCAGTGACTCGAGCAGCACCAGCACGAGAATCGAGCGGCTGCCGAAACCCAGTGTCTTGAGCACGCCGATCTCGTTGGTGCGCTCCCGCACTGACTGCGCCATGGTGTTGGCCGTGACCAGCAGCATGGTGAAGAACACCGCGGTGGTGACCGACACCAGGATCATGCCGATGTTGCCCACCTGGTCGAGGAACTGCTTGACCATCACGCGCTCGGTCGAGGTCTTGGTCTCGCTGGCGGAGTTCTCGAACATCGCATCGATGCGCGCCGCCAATGCGTCGGACTCGTCAGGATTCGCCACGCGAATCACCATCCAGCCGACCGCGTCCTTGCCGTACTGCAGGGACTCGTTGAAGTAGTCGTAGTGGAAAAAGGCGCTGGCCTTGTCAACGCCGGTTCCGCTCGCGTCGTAGATACCGACGATGTTGAATTCCCACGTGTCGCTGCCGTCGGCCTTGCGCCAGATGTCGGAGCGAATCGGGATGCGCTGGCCCACCTTCCAGCCGTAGAGATTGGCCAACGTCGGTCCGACGATGATTCCCTGCCGGTCGTGCTTCCACGCCTCGAAATCCGCAGGCTTGATCTTCAACTCCGGATACACGGCGACGATCGCGTCGGGCTCGGTGGCCTGGATCTGGATCTGCGCCTTGGAGTCCTTGAAGATTCCGCCAAACCAGTTGAACGGCGCGACCGCGCGCACACCCGGCGTGGCTTTCACCTTTTCGTAGTAGGCGCGTGGCAACGACACCGTGATGTTGACCTTGCTCAACAGCATCAGGCGGTCGGCGCCGGCGAGATTGATCGCCTGCGAAAGACTGGTGCGCAACGCATCCAGCATGCCGAACATCAGGAAGGCCAGCATGATGGAGGTGAAGGTGAATGCGAAGCGCAGCTTGCGCCGCTTGAGGTTCGCCCAGACCAGTGGCAGCCAGCGGAACATCAGCTGGTCTCCCGCTCCAGGCGACCCTTCTCCAGGTGCAACGTGCGATTGGCGCGCTCGGCGGCGCGCGGATCGTGCGTGACCATGACGATGGTCTTGCCGTGTTGCTTGTTCAACGCCTGCAGCAGGTCGAGGATTTCGTCGCCCGACTTGCGATCCAGGTCGCCGGTCGGTTCGTCGCACAGCAACAGCGTCGGGTCCGTGACGATGGCGCGCGCAATGCCGACGCGCTGCTCCTGGCCGCCCGACAGCTCGCGCGGCTTGTGCTTCATGCGATCCCCCAGCCCGACCAGCGACAGCGCCGTGTGCACGCGCTTAAGGCGCTCGGCGCGACCCAGCCGGGTCAGCAGCAGCGGCAGCTCGACGTTGCGCTCGGCGGTGAGCACCGGCAGCAAGTTGTACATCTGGAACACGAAGCCGACGTTGTCGGCACGCCAGTTGCCGAGCTGGCCGTCCGAGAGCCGGTCGATGGCGAGGCCATCGACTTCGATGGAACCGGTGGTCGGACGGTCCAGTCCGCCGAGCAGGTTCAGCAGCGTGGTCTTGCCCGAGCCCGAGGGTCCCATGAGCGCCACGAAATCGCCGCGCGGCAGCTCCAGGTCGAGCTTTTCGAGCACCGGCACCACCTCGGCACCGCGCTTGTATTGCTTGGAGACGCCGCGCAGGCGCGCAACGATCGGATCCGTCCTTCCAACTGCCTGTTCCACTGCCGACATGTGAATTACCTCTGAATTGCCCTAACTATTGCCTTCGGCCAGCTTGATCTTGCCGCCGTCTTCCAGGCCCGCGACCACGGGAGAGACCAGTTCCTCGCCGGAAGTCACGCCGGCGAGCACTTCGACATTGCCTTCACTCTCCGGGCCCAGGGTGACCGCGCGGCGCTCCACGTGCCCGTCGCTCACCACCCAGACGAAGGGGTTGCCGTCGATGCGCTGCACCGCCACCGAGGGCACGCGGATGCGCGGCCCGGTGGGCGCGCTGGCCGCCACCGGCGTGTCATCGAGGAAGCGCACCTTGATGCCCATGTCGGGCAGGATTTGCGGCTCGAGCTTGTCGAAACCGATGCGCACCCGCACCGTCGCCTTGGTCCGATCCGCCGTCGGAACGATGTTGACGACATGCGCGGCGAGAGTCTGGTCGGGATAGGCATCGAGCGTCGCCTCGACGCGCTGATTCGGCTTGACGCGATTGATATAGGCTTCGTTGACGTCGACTTCCACTTCGCGCGAATCCATGTCGACGATGGTGGCGATGCCGGTGCGCGTGAAACCGCCGCCGGCCGACATCGGCGAAACGATCTCGCCCGGCTGCGCGTCCTTGGAAATCACCACGCCCGCGAACGGCGCGCGCACCTGCAGGTCGTCATAGTCGATGCGGCGAATGGCGAGGCCGCTCTCCGCAACCTTGACCTGCGCCTTCGAGGCTTCGAGGCGCGCGGCCAGCGCGTTGACTTCCGCGCGCGTGGCATCCAGCGCCGTCTGGCTCACCAGTTGTTGCTTCACCAGCGCCTCGTTGCGTTCGAGATTGCGGCGCGCTTCCGCGAGCCGCACTTCGATTTCGTCGAGGTTGCGCCGCGACGCTTCGAGCTCGCGCGTCGACATCTCGAGCATGGTCTGCAGATTCACCGGGTCGAGCTTGGCGAGCACCTGGTCCTTTTTGACCGTCATGCCTTCCTCGACCAGGATCTCCAGAATCTTTCCCGTGACCTTCGATGAAACCGTCGCCATGCGACGCGCCACCACGTAACCCGAGGCGTTCAACACCGAATTTCCCAGACTCGGGCCAGTGCTATCGGCCTCGGCCACCACGGTGGTCACCTCGGTGGTCTTGCCGCCAAAGAACTTCCACGCCACGACGCCGAGCGCGACCAGCAGCAACGCCGCGCCGCCGATAAGAAGGAGTCGCTTGAGGCCGCCGCCATCCGACGCGGGCGCCGACCGGTCGATACGCAAGGAACCGAGTGAATCTGAATCAAGAGGCATGCGCTATAAGTCCCTGAATACGCTGACGATCTGTTCGCCAGTTTTGTCACTGTTTTCGCGGCAGGCCAGAAGATTAAAGGAATTCCGCAGTCCATACATCTGTGATCTGTCATGCGCGGCGCCATACAGTAGTAAACGATTGGCACTGCTGTATTTCGACAGCACGCGTTACCGATGCGTAAGCCGTTCTCTCCGACACTCGCCGCACACGTAGTTAGTGCAGCGAGTAAAGGAGAAGACCATGGCAAACGGAACGGCCTGGTACCACGAGAACAATGTCACGCAGCGGCTCGATTCCAGCAGTCGTGGATACATCCTCGTCGGCCAGCTGGATCTCGAACCCGGTGAATACCTGGTGTGGGCAAAACTTTCCGTCGGTGTGAACGCCTCGAGCGGTTACCCGGGACCCGCCTGGCCGCACGGCGGCGGGCACGCGCTGTTGGCTTACGGTGACGGTCACGACGGTGCGTACGTGTCCATCAAGCCCGAATCGGGCGACAACAACGACACGGTCGCACTGCTGACCGCGGGCAAGCGCAACCTGCCCCGCAAGGCGCGCCTGTTCTTCATCAATCCCTACCCGCTGACGGTGTTCATCAACACCGTGCGAATCGCGGCGCTGCAGCTCGAAACCCTGACCAGCGCCATCGTGGGAGAGGACAACGATTCCGTGCCCGAGGATCCGGCGGACAAATTGCGCAACCAGATCCTGCGCTCGGTCTACGACGTCAACGACATTTCCAAGTACATCAAGGGCGGCTGAGCCGAAACTCGCCATCGCCCGCTAGAATGCGGGCGATGGAGTTCATCGATATCGGCGTCAACCTCGCCCACGACAGTTACGACGCCGATCGCGCAGCCGTCATGCAGCGCGCCGCCGACGTGGGTGTGCATCAGATGATCGTCACCGGCTCGAGCGAGGAAGGCACCCGCAAGGCCATCGAGCTCGCGCGCCTGCATCCGCAGCTGCTGTTTGCCACCGCCGGAGTCCATCCGCACCACGCCGCCGACCTGTCCCAGGAGGCGCTGCCACTGCTCGGTGAACTCGCGCGTGCACCTGAAGTGGTGGCAGTGGGCGAATGCGGGCTCGACTATTTTCGGGACTTCTCCCCGCGCGATCTGCAACGCCGCGCCTTTGCCTGGCAGCTCGAGCTGGCCGCCAGCACCGGCAAACCCGTGTTCCTGCATCAGCGCGACGCGCACGCAGACTTTCTCGCCATCCTGCGCGAACATCACGCCCGACTCGCGGGGGGCGTGGCCCATTGCTTCACGGCCACTGAAAAAGAGCGGGATGACTATCTCGGGCTGGGACTGCACATCGGCATCACGGGCTGGATCTGCGACGAACGTCGCGGCCTGCACCTGCGCGAGGTGGTCAAGGGAATTCCGGGTGAGCGGCTGATGCTCGAAACGGACGCGCCCTATCTGCTGCCGCGCGATCTGAAGCCGGCGCCCAAGACGCGCCGCAACGAACCCCAACATTTGCCGCATGTCGCGCGCGCCGTGGCGCGCGCACGCGGCCAGGATCTGGAAACACTCGCCAGGGAGGCTGCCGCAACCACACGCCGATTCTTCCGGCTCCCAGAATCCATGCACGGGTGACGGGCGCCGGCACTCTCACCCGCTCCAGCCCTGTCCCCTTTTGCTAGCAAATCAGGAATGTCCCCATTTACGCGACGGCGACGGGGCTCGAGCGGAAGTGCGGGCTGGGCTTGGCGGCTTCTTTGAGGCGCTGCCAGCCGGGCCGGTACTTGGATACGGCGATCTCCAGCTCGGCGGCGCCGAGGCGCGGAAACTCCGCGGCCACGGAGTCCAGCATCACCGTGAAGCGCGGCAGGCCCTTGGGAAACTTCGCACGCTTGGTGAACACGATGCGTCCTTCGACGGGTGCATCCTGCGCAATGGCCTTGACGCTGGCGATGCGGTCGTAAAGGCCGGACTGCGGGTTGGTGAAGGTGGTGCGGCGTGCGCCGTCCATCAGCGTCCAGTCGGTCATCTGGTCGCCGCCGAACACGTTGCCGAAGATGTCGCGCATGTCGATGATCACCACGCCGCGACTGGTCAGCAGCACGAAGTCGAGATGGTAGTCACCGCCGTTGCCGTCGGGCACCAGCACGTTGCGCAGGAAATCGGCGGCGCCGCTGGTGAGGCGCGCCACGCGACGTGCGTCGCGCCGGCGCAGCATCCAGACCCGCACGCCGAAGAAGCCGAGGAACGCGACCACGACCACGCCGACGGCGATCGACACGAACTGGACCTGGGTGAGACCGAAAGGCGGATTCAAATATTGCTCACTGTTCGATTTTCTCTAGAGCTTGCGTCAATGCGGTGAGCGCGGGATCGAGATCAGTCGCAGACACCGGGCGCGCGAACAGTTTAGCAAGGCTTTCCGGGATTTCGATTCGCTCCCCTATGAGCGGCTCCACGATTTCGCGAAATTTCGCAGGATGTGCGGTGGAGACCATGATCCAGCGCGCATTTGCGCGCTCCGAGGGTTGCATGCGGGCGTAAACCTCGGCAGCGGTGGCGGTGTGCGGACACCAAGGTTTCCCGTACTGGCCCCGATACTGGCGCAGGTCGGTGCTGATGCGCGCCTGGATATCCGCGTCGCTCACACTCTGCGCGCTGACGGCGCCGCGCAGCGATTCGAGGTCGGGAAACAGCGCGCGCAGCCGCTCCATGTTGCTAGGCGTACCCACGTCCATGGCGGAGGCCAGGGTCGGCACGCTGGGGCGCGGGCGCCACTCACCTTCCGCCAGGAAATCCGGCACGGTGCGGTTGGCGTTGTGCGCCAGCACAATGCGCCCGATCGGCAGACCCAGCTTGCGGGCCCACACGCAGGCCACCGAATTGCCAAGATTGCCGCTCGGAATGATGAAATCCGGCGCCGCGCCGTGCGCGCGATGCATCGCGAGGCTTGCGGCGGCGTAATACACGGCCTGCGGCAGCAACCGCCCGAGATTGATGGAATTCGCGCTCGATAACTCGAAGCGCGCCTTCAGTCGCGAATCGACAAAGGCTTCCTTCACCAGTCGCTGGCAGTCATCGAAGCTGCCGTTGACGCGGAACGAATGGACGTTGCCGCCCCAGCAGGTGAGCTGGCGCTCCTGGGTCGGGGAGACCTGGCCGCGGGGAAACAACACCGAGACCACGATGCCCGGGCGCTGGTGAAAGGCGGCGGCCACGGCGCCGCCGGTGTCGCCCGAGGTCGCCACCAGGATATTCAGGGGTCGGGTCGCACCCACGCGCAGGCGCTGCATGCACGCGGCGAGAAACTGCGCGCCGAAATCCTTGAAGGCCGCGGTCGGGCCGTGAAACAGCTCGAGCACCGAGAGGCGCCCGTCCGAGGTCACGGGCACCAGCGGCGCCGGAAAATTGAAGGCCTCGCGCGTGATGGCGTCGATCTCGCCCGCAATCGCGTCGCCTGCCACGAAGGGACGCAGGAACACCGACGCCACTTCGGGCAGCGTGCCGGCGCCATCGAAGGCGCTGAGCGGCAGCGTCGGCCACTGCTCCGGCATGTACAGGCCGCCGTCGGGCGCCAGGCCCTGCGTCAACGCGGCGCCGAACCCCACGGCCGGCGACTGGCCGCGCGTACTGACGAACTTCATACGATCACGTGGGCGCCAGTCGAACTGATCGGCACGATCCAGGCGTCGGTCTTCTGGCCAGCGGCCAGGAACGCCGCGACCATTGCGTCGCGCACCCGCGGCGCATCCGCATCGAGCGACCAGGCGAACATCGACGGGCCGGCGCCGGAGATCGTGCAGCCCAGCGCCCCGTTGTTCATGGCGCCCTCGCGCACGGCGTCGAAGCCCGGGATCAGCTGGGCACGCTGCTTTTCGATCACCACGTCCTCGAAGGACGCGCGAATCACGTCGAGATCATTGGAGTAGCAGCCGGAGATGAAGCCCGCGAGGTTTGCGGTCTGCCAGATGAAATCCGACATCGGAACATCGCGCTTGAGGATGCCGCGCGCCTGCTTGGTCGACAGGAACAGGTGCGGATGCACGAGGATGGCGCGGATGCCGTTCGGCACCGGGATCTGCTTCACGCGCGGGTTGTCGATGCCCACGGTGAGCACCAGGCCGCCAAACAGGCTGGGCGAGATGTTGTCCACATGCAGCGAGCCCGAGGACACCGCCTCGCCCTGCATGGCGAACTTCAGCAGTTCGATTTTCGACAGCGGCTGCGACAACAGTGCATTCGCGGCGACCACCGCGGCGACCGCCGAAGCCGCCGAGCCTCCGAGCCCGCTGCCGAGCGGAATGCCCTTGTGGATGGACGCCGAGAAACCGAAGCCCGGATTCAGCGCCTGCTGCATGGCCAGTAGCGCGCGGCCGGCGGTGTTCTTCTCCGGATCGCGCGGAATGTCGGTGACCACGCCGGTCGCACCCGTGATCACCACGCCGGGTTGCGCGGTACGTTCGACGGTGACCGTGTCACCGAGCACGTCGACCGAGAATCCCAGGATGTCGAAGCCGATGGCGACGTTCGCCGCCGAGGCGGGCGCGAATGCCGTGGCCTTGCCGGTCTTCGATGCAGCCGTGGTCACAGGCGTGCCCCGATGTACGAGCACACCCGCAACAGGTCGGCGAACACGCCGGCCGCGGTCACCGCGGGACCCGCACCGGGACCCTGCACGATGAGCGGGTTGCTGTTGTAGCGCGCGGTGGCGTAGCGCACCACGTTATCGGTGAGCGCGATGTTGGCAAAGGCGTGTGTACGGTCGAGCTCGGAGACACCCACGGTCGCCTTGCCGTCGGCGGTGAGCCGTCCCATGTAGCGCAGCACCTTGCCGCGCGCCGCGGCGGCATCGAAGCGCTTTTTCATCTGCTCGTCGAAGCCCGGTAGTTTGGCGAGGAATTCCTCGATGGTGCCCTGCTCCAGGCCCGGGGGAATCAGGCTCTCCACCTGCACGTCCCGCATCTCGAGCTTGAGGCCCATTTCGCGGCCGAGAATGATGACCTTGCGCACGAAGTCGGTGCCCGACAGGTCGTCGCGCGGGTCCGGCTCGGTGTATCCCTTGGCCTTGGCGTCCTTGACGATGTCCGAGAACGGCTTGTTGCCGTCATAGACGTTGAACAGGTAGGCCAGCGTGCCCGAGAAGATTCCTTCGACACTCGAGATCTTGTCGCCGGTCTCGCGCAGGTCGCGCAGTGTGGAGATCACCGGCAGGCCCGCGCCCACGGTGGCTTCGTACAGGTACGAACTGCTGCCCGCCTTGCGCGCGGTCTTGAGCGACTCGTAGTAGTCGAGCGGCCCGGAGTTCGCCTTCTTGTTCGGCGTGACCACGTGGATGCCCGCGTTGAGCCAGTCGGCGTAGTGGCGCGCGACGCCCTCGTCGGCGGTGCAGTCGAGGATCACGGTGTGCGGCAGGTGATCGACGTGCAGGTGATCGACGAACTTCGCGATGTCCGCCGGCTGCGCGCTGGCGTCGAGCGCCGCCTTCCAGCTGTTGGTTCCATTGATGTCGATGCCCTGCTCGGACAACAGCATCTTCTTGCTGGTCATGATGCCGCGCACGCGCAGGTCGAGCTTGAAATCGCGCAGCAGGCGCTCGCGCTCGGCGGCGATTTGCTCGAGCAGCACGCGGCCCACGGCACCTGGGCCCACCAGTCCGATCGAAATGGTGTGCGGCGACAGGTAGAACCCGGAGTGCACCGCGCGCAGTGCGCGCGTGGCGTCCTTGTTGTCGACCACCACGGAAATGTTGCGCTCGGATGCGCCCTGCGCGATGGCGTGGACGTTGACGCTGGCCGACCCCAGTGCATTGAACACCTGTCCGGAGATACCCGGCAGGCCGGCCATACCATCGCCCACCACCGCGAGGATGGCGAGCCCGCTGTCCACCTGGATGCTCTGGATCTGACCTTCCTTCACCTCGCGGTCGAAAGCCGCGGCCACCACGCGCGAGGCGCGCTCGGCCTCGTTGCCGGGGATCGCGCAGCAGATGGAATGTTCGGAGCTGCCCTGCGAGATGAGGATGACGGAGATGCCCTCCTCGCGCAGCGCGCCGAACAGTCGATGCGCGGTGCCCGGCACGCCGATCATGCCGGCGCCTTCCACGTTCACCATCGCGATGTTCTCGATGCTGGTGATGCCCTTCACCGGCATCTTGGAGGTCGGCAGCGCGCAGATGAGCGAGCCCGCCTTCTCGGGCGAGAAGGTATTGCGGATCCAGATCGGGATGCCGCGTCCCACGGCGGGCGCCATGGTCTGCGGATGGATGACCTTGGCGCCGAAGTACGCCAGCTCCATGGCCTCGTTGTACGACAGCGAGTCGATCACCTTCGCGTCCGGCACGCGCCGCGGATCGGCCGACAGCACGCCGTCGACATCGGTCCAGATGTGGATCTCGGCGGCATCGAGCAGCGAGCCGAAGATCGAGCCGGAGAAGTCACTGCCATTGCGTCCGAGAGTGGTCTGCACGCCGCGCTTATCGCTGGCGATGAAGCCGGTGATGATGAGCGTGCCCTGGAAATTCTCGGGCACCAGCTCGCGCAACTTTGCGCGCGAGGTATCCCACTGCACGGCCGGGCCCAGCGGACCCCACTCCACCACCACGGCCTGGCGCGCGTCGATCCACTGGATGGCGCCCGGGCGCTGGGCGCGCGCGGCGAAGAATTCCCGGAACAGCTTGGTGGACCAGATCTCGCCGTAGCCCGCGATCAGGTCGCGCACGTTCTGCGCCGCCGAGCGCGTCAGCTTGACGGTGTGCAGGATGCCTTCGATGTCGTGGCGATCGCGATCGAACGCCGACATGTACAGCTGCGCCGCTTCGGCCTTGAGCAGCGACTGCGCAATGGTGGCGTGACGCGCGCGCAGCGCATCCAGCTCCCCGCGCCAGGAGTCGTCCTGGGCTTCGGCGCGCGCCACCAGCCCGAGCAGGCCGTCGGTGACACCGCGACAGGCGGAGAGCACCACGCCCAGTTTCCCGGGCGGCAGCGTTTCGAGGATGTTGGCGACGCGGCGAAAGCACTCGGCGTCAGCGACTGACGAACCGCCAAATTTGTGTACGACCCAGGCGGAGGGGTCAGGAGATGACATTGAAATTTAAGACCTGAGGGGGCAAAAAAGCCCGGCAAATCTACTAGTTGGACCGCATCACACGCAAGCACACGGAGCGAATATCTGGCATAAATCTCGCCCTGATGTCGTTGCATCGCCTGTTGCCCCTGTTTGAACGCGCCCGCGCACTGGATCAGCCCCTGGTGCTGGCCACGGTCATCCGCACCGGGGGCTCCACCTACGCCAAGCCGGGGGCGCAAATGCTGATCGCCAGCGATGGCGAATACGCCGGCCTGTTGTCCGGCGGATGTCTCGAAGGTGACCTGCGCGAACACGCGCGCGAGGTCGCCACCTCCGGGATTGGACGCATCGTGAGCTACGACCTGCGCAGCACCACCGACCAGTTGTTCGGCCTCGGCGCCGGATGCGAAGGCGCCATGGACATTCTGCTGACGAGGGTGAGCGCGGCGGAGCGCTGGCAGCCGCTCATTTCCATGGCCGATGCCCATCGCCGCGGTGAGGCCTGCCGCCTGGTTTTGATCACGGCATCCCGGGACGCTGCCCTGTCATTGGGATTGCTGCCCGATGGCGCCGCACCGGACGTGAAGCTGCTCGCGCTGCGCAAGGCGGCCGACGCCGGCGCGGCCAACACGCTGGTTCGCGTGGCGCAGCCGGACGTGGAACTGTTCGTCGCGGCCATCGCGCCGCCGCCGCACCTGCTGTTGTTAGGCGGCGGACCGGACGCGCGTCCGGTGGCGGAGCTCGCCGCCTTCCTCGGGTGGCGCGTCACCGTGGTCGATCACCGCGCCGCCTACCTGGACGCGGCTCGCTTTCCGGCAAATACCACGCTGGTGGAAACCCCAGCCGCGCTGGTCGCGGACGCGGTCGCGCTCGATGACTTCTCGGCCGCGATCGTCATGAGCCACCACCTGGATTCCGACCTGCACTACCTGCGCGCGCTGGCGATGAGCGCGGTGCCCTACGTGGGGCTGCTGGGTCCGGCGGCGCGGCGCGAGAAGTTGCTCGGTGATCTCGGCGATCCCGCGCCATCCCTGCGCGCGCGCCTGCGCGCACCCGTGGGACTCGACATCGGCGGCCGGGCGCCCGAGTCCATCGCCTTGTCCATCATCGGCGAGGTTCACGCCGCGCTCGCCGGCCGCGGTGGTCGACCCTTCAGCGAGACCGCCAACTGATGCCCGATCTGTTGCCGGGGCTGCTGCCGTTGATTGGCGTCCTCGCCCTCTCGGGCGTGGTCGCCGGGTTCGTGGCCGGACTGCTCGGCGTGGGCGGCGGCATCGTCACGGTGCCGGTGCTCGAGTACCTGCTGCGCTTCGCCGGCGTGCCGGAGGAATACCGCATGCACGTGGCGGTGGCGACCTCGCTGGCCGCGATCATTCCGACCTCCATCAGCTCGGCCCGGACACATCATTCCCGCGGCGCGGTGGACTGGGCGCTGGCGAAGAGCTGGGGCGCGACCGTGGTGCTGGGCGCGGCGGCCGGCAGCCTGCTCGCCTCGCATGCGCCGTTACCGGTGCTGGCGGGCATCTTCGGCAGCGTCGCGCTGCTGATCGCCGCCAAGATGCTGCTGCCGCTGGATGAGCTGCGCGTGGCGCAGGACGCGCCGCGGGGTGCGCGCGGCGCCGTACTCGGCGGCCTCATCGGCGCCGTCTCCGCCATGATGGGCATCGGCGGCGGCACGCTCACCGTGCCCACGCTGAACCTGTGTGGTTATCCCATCCACCGCGCCGTGGGCACCGCGGCGTTCTTCGGCATCTTCATCAGCATCCCGGGCACCGTGGGCTATCTACTGGCGCGGCCGCCTGTCGGCCTGCCATGGGCCACGGTGGGATTCGTGAGCCTGGTGGGACTGGCGGTGATCGCACCGGGATCCATGCTGACCGCGACGCTGGGCGCTCGGGTGGCGCACTCGTTGAGCCGCCGGCGCCTGTCGCAGGCCTTCGGCGTGTTCCTGCTGTTCGTGGGATCGCGGATGCTTTATCGCGCGCTGAGCTGAGTCGCCGGCGGCGCTTCGTTTTCTTCGAAGATCACATCGATCGGCAGCACCGGCACGCCGCAGTCGATCACCATGCAGGCCGCGCGCAGCAACTCCACCTGCGGCACCGTCAGCTGGCCACCCACCGCGATGACGCGCGCCATGCCATCCGACAGTGACTTGCGGCCCGTGGGATGCACCTGCGCCAGCGCCGCGAGCGTTGTGTCCAGCGCCGCCGGCGTGATCAGAGCTTCCGGGTACTGGCTCCACTTCTGCGGCGGCAGCATGCCCATGAGGCCGGCACGATAGGCGTTGTGACCCTGGTTGCCGGCACCGAAGCGGCACTGCGCCAGCGCCGCGAACAATTCGCAGACCGCCGGCGCACGATCGGGCAGCGGCACCGGAGGCGGCGGCTCGACCGCCTTGGCGAGGCGCTTCTCGAGAATGCGCGTCACCGCGAAGCGCAGCATGTCACCCGTGGCGACGGTCGGCGCGAAGGCGCGCGCGATGGCGCGCAGCTTCTTGCGTTCCGCCGGATTCATGGTGTCGAGCAGCACCAGCAGGTCCACCAGCAACGGCAGGCGGGACACCGCCGGCAGCGCGGCGACGCGCGCCACCTGCGACTGCGTTTCCTTCATCAACTCGATGCCCAGCAGTTGCGCGAGACGCGTGAGCTGCGTGCGCCACTTGGCCGGCTCCGCCGCCAGCATGCTGGCCACGAAGGTCGCCTGCACGGCGACGGGGTTCTTCTCGATCTGCGCGATCAGCGTGGTGATGGCGGCCTGCTGATCGGTGCTCAGGCGATTGCGCAACACATCCGGCGGCAGCGGTCGCCCACCGATCAGGCGCACGCCGGTGGGCATGGTGTCGGCCATGGCGAGATTTCCCGCCATGCGGGTCAGCTTCGTGGCGACGCCAGTCTCGTGCGGAGCCGGCGGCGCCGGATCGGGCGTCGGCGTATTGGGCATGGCAGTGTCGGGCGTGGCAGTGTCGGACGCGCTTGCGGCGGCGAGTGCCACGGGCGTACCCAGGGCGGCCAGCGCATCGAGCGGCACGTGCAGATACTCGGTCACATGCGGCTTGTCGGCCGCAGCCTTGCGGGCGGCGGCTGCCGCGGCCGCAGCCGCCACGGCGGCAGCTTCGGCATCCGCGGCTTCCTGCGCGACACGCGCGGCGATCTTGCGGCGTTCGTCACTCACCAGCGTGCGGAACTTCAACGCGGTGATGCGATTGTCGATGGCGCGCACGCGCTCCTCGAGCGACGGATGCGTGGAGAACCAGCCCGTGCCCAGCTTCTTCGCCCACGAGGCGTCGCTGTGCGCGAAGAACATGTGGGCCAGGTTCACCGCGCTGGCGTTCTGCAGGTTGGTGCCTTCGGGCGTGGCCGCCATGGCGAGGAAGGCGCCCTGCAGGGCCTGCGGGTTGCGCGTGAACTGCACCGCGGAGGCGTCGGCGAGGTGCTCGCGTCGCCGCGACACCGCCGCCTGCAGCAACCTGCCGGCCAGCAAGCCCACGCTGCCGGCGATGAAAATTCCGAATGCCACCGCCTTGAGGCGCGCGGCGCTCTTGCCGCTGCCGCCCCGCTGCATCATGCGCGAGGCGAGATCGGTGATGACGAACAGGCCGAAAATCCACGCCGTCAGGCGCATGTTGATCTTCATGTCGCCATTGAGGATGTGGCTGAACTCGTGGCCGATCACCGCCTGCAATTGATCGCGATCGAGCTTGTCGAGCGCGCCCTGGGTGACCGCCACCGCCGCTTCATCCGCTGAGTGACCGGCCGCGAAGGCATTGATGGCTTGCTCGTCCGGCAACACGTACACCGCGGGCTTGCGGATGCGTGCCGCGATGGCCATTTCCTCGACGATGTTCAGCAGGCGCTTGCGCTTGGGGTCTTCTTCCTTGGGCAGCACCGGCACGCCGCCGAGCGAACGCGCGACCACCATGCCGCCGGCGCGCAACTGCGAGCTGCGATGCCAGGTGGCGATGAGCATGGTCCCGAGCACCACCACGGAAATCCACGCCACGTATTCGGGGTGTTCGCGCAGCACCAGGCCGGGGTGGCCGATGAGGCCGACGATGACCACGAGATTGATGACAACGGTGACAAACAGCAGGGCCGCAATAAACGCGGCCAGCAGCCATCGGGTCTGGCTGCGCTGGGTTTCCTGGCGCTCGAAGAACTGGGTACTCACCGCCACAAATTAGCGGGAAATCATCGGTTTGGGCGTGCGCTGGAGCACGCTGGAGCGCAAATCCGTCGCCGCATTTGCGACCCGTTTAACGGTTAGACCCCTCCGTGGGGGTGCTAAGGGATTGCCCGGGGTAATATCGCCGCCCATGAACCTCGAGCCCGAAAAGTCCTCCGAGATCCGCGCTGCCGGCGGCACGGCACGGGTGCTGGCCACCCTGGCCATCCTGGCGCTCGCCACCATCGGAATTCTGGTGATCCTCGAGGTGATTCCGCGCTCCGCGTTCGCGGAAGTCGCCAGCAAGACCGCGATGATCGCCGGGATCTGCGTGGTCTCGGTCGTCGCGATCGGATTTCTCTCCAAGCGCTGATTCCCTTGGACGCCTCGTCCGCCGAGTCCAGCCATATTCACGTCATCGTGCTGGCTGCGGGCGCGTCCACCCGCTTCGGCGCCACCAAGCAACTGGTGCGCGTCGGCGGTCGTCCGCTGATGCACACCGTGGTGAGTCGCGCCGTCGAGCTCGCCGGCCATTCCGTGACCGTGGTGCTCGGGGCGCACGCCGGTGAGCTGGCGCCCTTGCTCAAGCACACCGCCGCCTCGGTGGCCATCAACCGTGACTGGGCGGAGGGCATCGCGAGCTCGATCCGCGAAGGCATCACGCACGCGCCACCCACCACCGACGGCGTGATGATCGTGCTGGCGGACCAGGCCGCCGTCACCACCGAAGACCTACGCCGCCTCGCGGGCGCATGGCGCCGCAATCCCACTTCCATCGTCTGTGCGCAATACGCGGGCGGTACCGGCGTGCCGGCAATCTTTCCGCGTTGGTGCTTCCGCGAGTTGAACGAACTGCGCGGCGATCGCGGTGCCCAGAGCCTGCTGCAACGGCACGTCGATCGCGTCGTCCGTCTGCCCATGCCCAGCGCGGAGCTGGACATCGATCGGCCCGAAGACCTGTTGGCGCTCGAGGTAGCGACGCAGGTGAAGCGACAAAGTCTCTCGGACTAATGGGGACATTCCTCGTTTCCTGGGAAACGGGGACAGAGTTGGGATGTGGTTGTTCCGCGCGGCCGCCACATGCGCATGGACGAACTCGCTTTTCGCCGGGCCCTTCGTTAGGTGAAGTCTTGATGTGATGGCCGCCGCGTTGTGCCATGACACTCTTGCAACGCGAGTCTTAAAGCTCAATCCGTATCCGTAGGTGAGGCAACCCCGACGCGGCTTCCTGCCTAGCGAGGTCACGTACCCGGCCCGCTCCCTCGCCCATGCGCATATGCCGTCCGCCCGACGCAACCAGTTCCCAAACGGTTCCCGGATCCCAGAGAAGACGCACGTCTCCATTGGCGGCTCAGATAAAGACGAAGAGGAAGAGCAGAGCCGGGACGTTTGGGCGCCACTCTTCAACTCAGCTTGGGGACATGCCGCGTTTCCTGGCAATCGGGCACGGAGTGGAACGGTTGGGGTGCCGGCGCACGGCGCACGTGCATGGATGCGTGAGCGGGCCGGGTACGTGACCTCGCTAGGCACGAAGCCGCGTCAGGGTTGCCCTCGCAACAAACATGGGTTCCGTTTCAAATCTCGCGTTGCAAGAGTGTCATGGCACAACGCGGCGGCCATCCGATCTCAAACTCCAATCAACGAAGGGCCCGGCGGAAAGCGAATCCATCCATGCACGGGTGACGGGCGCCGGCACACTCACCCGCTCCAGCCCTGTCCCCTTTTGCTAGCAAATCAGGAATGTCCCCATTTCCCAGACTAGGTGTTAGTCCACTAGCAGCGCGAGAAGTTGGGCGACCGGGAATGCCAGCACTAGCAAGGTGCACGGCGCGATGCACAGCATCATGGTTGCCCAGAGTTTGAGAGGTGCGGCGCGGGCCTGTCGCTCGGCACGCGCGAAGCGGGCGGCTGCGGCCTGACGCGCGCGCTCGCGCAGAATCACGGCGGCATTCACGCCGGCGCGGTCGGCGGCGCGCAGCGCGGTCACCAGAGTGCTGAATGGCCGGAGTGCGATCTGCTGCTCGAGGTCGCGCAGCACATCCTGTGGCGGTGTGCCGGCGTGGATCTCGAGCACGGCGCGCGACCAGCAACGTCGCAGCGGCCCGTCCGGCGCGCGCTCCGCGCAGGCCGCCAGAGCCGCGGGCAGACTGCCGCCCGCCTCCACCGCCAGCGCGATGAGGTCCAGGTGCAGCGCCAGCTCTTCGAGCAACGCCTGTTCCGCGCGGCGGCGTGTCTCCTCGAGAAAGCGTGGCGCGACGGCGTAGCCCAGGCCGCCCACCAACGCCGCAGCCATCCACGCGCCCGCACCCAGCGGTGACACCGCGAAGAACACCGGCACCGCCGCGCACAGTCCGCCGAAGGCGCGCGTCGCTATCCAGTGTGTCGGGCTGGCAAGCCGCGCGAAGTCCGCGTCGCGCAGCGCCGCGCGGATGTCCATCAATCCGCGCAATCCGTACACGCTCAAGGCAGCCGCGCCGATCACCATGAGCAACTGCAGGAACAGCGGCGTCTCGCCCATGCTCACACCTCGACGCGAGCCGCCCGCCACAACAACCAGCAGCCCAGGCCCTCGAGTAACAGCAGCAGAACCAGGGCGGACACCGGCAACCCGACGCCGAAAGCCGCCAATGCCAGCAGCGCCAACGCCGGTGCCGCGGCCGCGATGCAGCCGCGCCATCGACCGGCCGCGGTGCGCGCCAGCATCTTGCGCTCGAAGGCGACGCGACGTTTGAGCCGCAATCCCAGGCGCTGCGCCGACTCCGCCAGCAGTTCGTGGTCCGGCGCCGCCATGGCCTGCACGAACTCGAATGGAATGAGCTCCGGGATGCGCAGGCGGCGCGCGCGCAGCAGCAGGCTCTCATCGAGCGGCAGGCGTCGCCCTGCGGATCGCAGCGCGGCGGCGAAGTCGATGAGCCCGGTCGCGACTTCGCTCACTTCGCGACTCACTCTGCGTCGCTGACGCGCCAGCGCGGCCGGCAGCGAAATGAGTATGGCGATGAGTGCACAAGCGCCGAGTAATGCCGGATCAGCCCACATCGTAGGATTGCCACAGCAGCAGGCTGATCAGCGTGGTGAGCAGCGCCACGGCACAACGCCGCAGCACGCGGGGGAGTCGAGAGTTCGCCGGCTGCGCTTCCATGCGCCGCTCCTGGATTTCAACCGGGAAGCATTGAAACCCAAATTCCGCGCCGCGTCGCCGCGCGAATCTGCCGCGAATGCGCGGCTTTGGCGCTTGTCAGGACCGCACGACGCTGACGTGTCCGGCCTTGATGGCGTCACCATTCGCGTTGATGAACGAATTCAGGTAGTCAGGATTGGTGAAGCCCAGCTTGAGAAAGGCCACGTGTCCCGGCCCGCCCATCACGCCGCCGAACTGCACCTTGGCCTGCTTGATGCGCACGGGTTGATAGAAGCTGGTGCGCGGCGGTTTCGCCCGCCGCAGCCGATAGAACGTGAACAGCGCGATCACTCCCAGCACCACGCTGATCCACAACCGATGCGCGTCGATCCAAGACGGCGGCTGTGGCGCGGGATTCGCGAGCAAATACAGCAGCAGCCACGGCATGGCCACGCCGAGCACCAGCACGAAAAGGATCGAGAAAAATCCCGGCGGACGACGTCGCAGCGTCTTGCGACAGCCCGCGCACACCGGCAGCGTCAGGTGAAAGGTGGACTCGGTGCCGCGAATGCCGAAGAACCGCGTGACGCGGGTGTCCTGCACGACTCCCTGGCAGGTGAGATCACCGCAGTTGCAGCAGAAGGACGTGGGGAACGACAGATTCGGAGTCGGCGCATCCATCCGCTACTTCATCGTCGGCATCACGAACTCGGCGCTGCCACCACCCGCTTGCCCGTCTTTCGAAGATGAGGGCCAACGGCTGGTCACGGTCTTGAGTCGTGTATAGAAGCGAATGCCTTCCATGCCATGCATGGCGTGGTCGGCGAAGCTCGAGCGGCGCCAGCCGCCGAAGCTGAAATACGCCATGGGCACCGGGATGGGCACATTGACGCCCACCATGCCGACCTCGATGGCCTGCACGAAGGCGCGCGCCGCGCCGCCATCGCGCGTGAACACCGCGGTACCGTTGGCGTACTCGTGCGAATTCACCAGGTCGATGGCCGCCTTGAGCGTGGGCACGCGCAGCACCACCAGCACCGGCCCGAAAATCTCCTCGCGGTAGATCTTCATCGCCGGCGTCACCTGGTCGAACAAACTACCCCCGAGGAAGAAGCCGTTCTCGTAGCCCGCCACGCGATGTCCGCGACCGTCGACCACGAGTTTGGCGCCTTCCGCTACGCCGGCCTCGATATAGCCGCGCACCCGCTCGCGATGCGCCGCGGTGATCAGCGGGCCCATGTCGGCCTCGCCGTTTTGCGAATGATCGATGCGCAGGTTCTTCACGCGCTTCGCCAGGGCGTCGACCAGCCGGTCGCCGGTTCCGTCGCCTACCGCCACCGCCACCGAGATCGCCATGCAGCGTTCGCCGGCCGAACCGTACGCGGCGCCGAGCAGCGCGTCGGCGGTGAAGTCCGCGTCAGCGTCCGGCAGCATCACCAGGTGATTCTTGGCGCCGCCCAGTGCCTGCACGCGCTTGCCATGCGCCATGCCTTCGCGCGTCACGTACTCGGCGATCGGCGTGGAGCCGACAAAGCTGACCGCGTTCACGCCGCGGTGACGCAGCAAGCCGTCGACCGCAACCTTGTCGCCGTTGAGCACGTTGAACACGCCCGGCGGCAGACCGGCCTCGGTGAGCCACTGGCCTAACAACATGGCCGCGCCCGGATCGCGCTCGGACGGCTTGAGCACGAAGCTGTTGCCGCACACCAGCGCCACCGGGAACATCCACATGGGCACCATGGCCGGGAAATTGAAGGGCGTGATGCCCACGGCCACGCCCAGCGGCTGGCGCATGGAGAAACTGTCGACACCGGTGCCCACGTTCTCGGCGAACTCGCCCTTGGTGAGATGTGGTGCGCCGCAGGCGAATTCGACCACTTCCAGGCCGCGGGTGACCTCCCCGGCCGCGTCGCTGACCAGCTTGCCGTGCTCCGAGGCGATGACCTTGGCCAGTTCGCCGCGGCGCGATTCGACGATTTCCTTGAACCGGAACAGCACCCGCGCGCGTTTCAACACGGGCATGTCTGCCCAGGAGGGAAACGCCGCCCGCGCCGCCGCAACGGCCGCATCGACTTCGGCTTCCGAGGCCAGCGCCACGCGCGCGGCCACCAGTCCCAGCGAGGGATTGAACACGTCGCCGGCGCGTCCGGAGGCGCCGGGTACGGCGCGTCCGCCGATCCAGTGTGGATAATTACTGACGCGATCCTGGGTCATGAAGGCGCGAGTGTACCCTCTATACTGTATGGCGATGAACCAGCCGGTCAGTGAATTGCAGAAGCTGCTGCAGCAGCTCGACCAGCAGATCGCGCAGGCCAGCGACGAGTCCACGCGCCAGGAATTGCAGCGCCTGCGGGCGCGTCTCGATTCGCCGGAAATGCTCAACATGGCGCGGGAGCTGGCGGGGCGACGCCCCGCGGATCCGGCGGCCCTGGTGCTGGAGTTTCACGATCCCTTGCTACCCACGGTGGTCACCGCCACCGCCTGCGTCGTCGCCTCGGCCACCTGCCTGTTCGCCATCGTCGAAGGGTTCAATAGCTCGGCCGCGTCGATCGCCGGCGCGCCGGTGAACCTGTGGCTGGTGGCGGTGTTCGCCGGCGCCTGCACCGCGATGTTCACCGCGCTGTCTTTCATGCGGACGTTTTCCGTGCGCGTCGACACCGAGGGCATGGCCTCGCGGATTTCCGGCGCGCGCTGGAAACAACTGCGCGTCGGCGCCATGCCGTGGAAGGACATCCGCTCGCTGACCGAGCGCGGCGATCGCGTGCTCGAAGTGCGCGCCGCGGGCGATCAGATCCTCGAGATCCCGATGAAAGTGGTGAACTTCTCCATCCTGCGCGAGCACCTGGAGAACATGGTGCGGCTATATGGAGATCGCCCGGTCGCGCCGCACAGGTAGGTCAGGCACAAACGGATCGCCATCCTCCAGCGCAAAGATATCAATCCGCGATGCCGACTCTGCGGGACTCGAGCCGGAGAGACGTTGAAAGTCGTGCACCATGTGCGCCTGGTCGTGATAGCCGAGCTCATGCGCAATATGTACCCATCGCAGATCTGGCGATCGCTTCTTGCATTCGACAGCTGCTTCAAATCGCGCAATGCACGCGTACAGCCTTGGCGACATTCCAAGCTGGGAGGCAAAATTGCGCTCGAACTGACGGACGCTCAATCCAGCGCTCTCCGCCATCGCGGCGATTCGAACAGCGCCTCGGTTGCGGACCATTGCGCTGGCAACGTCAGCAACAGCTCGTGCGGTCCTCGGCATGGACGCACGCTTCGCCAGATAGTTCTCAACGATTCGAATGCGCTGCGCAAATGAGCGCGCCTCACCAAGTTGAGATCGAAGCTCGTCCACTGACTCTCCCAGTACGCTTCGGCCCTCAAAGTGCCGGTCCGTCAGGAGATCGGCGGGAATCGAGAACAGTCGGGACAGCCCGCCCGGGTGAAACAGGATGACGAAGGATTCGACGCGGCCTTGCAGGTTAAGGTCGACGCGGCGATATGTCTGGGCGCCGACGACGGCGACGCCGTGGGCCCTCTCAGACTCATGTTGCGCCCGGATCTGAACGATGTACGGGTCGCCAAACGTGAACTCGATTACCGGCGAAGTGCGTGCTGCAACAGGCTGGATGATCGAGTGCATGCGGCAGTCGATGTGATTGTCCACATAGCAGCGAACGAACGCCTGGAGTGGGGGCGACGCTGGCTGAATGCGGATCATGGCCTACGGAGTCTAGTTGAGGGCCGTCAGGCGATGTCGCGTTTTTACAATCAGCTTCGGTAGTGCTTCGGGCAGGATAGAGCCCATCGACCGCCGATCACCACCTGGATGAGGTCAAGATGACGACATTTACAAATTGCGCCTCGACGCCCTCCCGCTGGTTATTGATTTCGGTGGGAGTTCTGCTCTTCGGCGGGTGTTCGCAGCGAACGGAAAACAGCAACACACAGCGCTCGAAGGAGATTGTCCTCGCGTTCTACAAGCTGGGGTTACAGGACTTCAAGCTGCAAGAGGCATTTGACCGCTACGTGACGCCGGATTACACGGAGCATGCTGCGGATAGCGCCGATGGGACCATGCAGTCCAGCATCAACTTTCTCGCCAACCTCATGAAGCAGTCGCCGGGGCCGAAATTCGAGATCGTGCGCACCATTGCGGAAGACGACCTGGTGTTCCTCCATGTGCGCGTCACGATCGCCGGCGGTCCACCGGTCGCGCTCGGCGACATCTTTCGGGTGCAGAACGACCGGATCGTCGAGCACTGGGATCTCGTTCAGCAGCCCCGTGAACACCCTACCAACCCAAACTCAGTGTTCTGAGCCTGCGCCTCTGTCCGGATATATGGAGATCGCCCGGACGGTGCCTTCAGTTGATCTGGTAGCGATAGAACTTGGCGAGATGCTGATTCTCATCATAGAAGAGATACAGCTCACCGAAGCCTAGTAGCCCGTGATAGACCGGGTAGTACTCGATCGCTTCAATTCGTTGGCCGAGTTCCTTTTCCGCGTGAAACGCGCGAACCGACATGGGCCGTCCGGCCTCGGTTTCCGGCCACCCGTCTGCGGGTCGTTGACGGACCTCCTTGCGTTCGAAGCCGAAGGACGCAATCGTCGATTGAGCCTGCTCCGGCGACATGCCGACCTGCAGCGCATCGACCACCTTGAAATCGTTGGTGACGCAAGCCGACAGCGTCAGCGTTGCCAGGAGCAATAGTTTGCGCATGTGGCGCGGCTACTGTGGGTAACACTCGGCCGTGCGGATCGCACGCCAGCTCACTACCGGCGACCCCACGCAACGAAGTGGCCGTTCCTGAATGCCGGCTTGCCGTAGGTGAAGGGCTCGCCTTCGAGTCCCGTCACACTGCCGCCCGCCGCCAGCAGCACCGCATGACCCGCGGCCGTGTCCCACTCCATGGTGGTGCCGAGGCGCGGATAGATATCCGCCTCGCCCGTCGCCACCAGGCAGAACTTGAGCGATGAGCCGATGGAACGGAATTCCCTGATTTGGTGCCGGGTGAGAAATGCGTCCGTTTCCGGCGTGCGATGCGATCGTGACGCCACGGCGGTGAGCCCGTCCGCCGGAGGCATGCGCGCGTGGATGCCGCTGCCCATCGAGGGCATGGTGCCGTCGGGATCGGCGTCGATGCGTCCCGCGCGCCGCGCGCGTACGTCGCCCCAGAACAACTCGCGCCGCGCCGGCGCGAACACCACGCCGAGCACCGGCACCCCGGACTCGATCAGCGCGATGTTCACGGTGAACTCGTCGCGATGGCTGATGAATTCCTTGGTGCCGTCGAGCGGATCGACCAGGAAGAAGCGCTCGGCGATGGTGGAGCCCATGAGGGCCGGACCATGGCCGGCCGCCACCGCCTCCTCGGCAACCACCGGGATTTCTGGTGCAATCGCCGCGAGATCCGCCAGGATGATCTTTTCCGCGGCCTCGTCCGCCACGGTGACGGGCGAAGCGTCGGGCTTGTCGCGCACCGCGAAGTCGGTGGCGTACACCGCCATGATGGCGCCGCCCGCGCGCTGCGCGCTGTAGATCATGGATTGCAGCATTGCGCTCGAGTCAGACACGACGGGCCTCGTTCATGGCGGCAGCCAGCGCGCGAACATCCTCGCGCGCAAAGATTTCCACGGCGCTCGACGTCATGCGCCGCGTCCAGTTGGAGTATTCATGGCTGGTCCCCGGGACGTTCACGGGCTCCAGCATGCCAATCATGTCCTCGAGTTGCACGGTTACCAGCGCGGAATTGGTCCGGCCGAGGTACACATGCACGGCACGCGCCAGCGCGGCGGAATATTCGGGCACCACCCCGCCGGGGTTGCCATCACCTTGCGACCATAACCCTTCGTGGCGCAGCGCCCGCAGCAGCCGCTGGCGCGCCCCGGCACGTTCCTCGCGCGCCTGGACGGCATGTTCCGCACCGGGATAGAAGCCCAACTTCTCCCACAGGTCGATGTCATGCCCGCTCCACCAGCCATGCAGGGTGGGCAGATCATGCGTAGTGACGGTGGCCAGCGCATGACGCACGTAGTCCCCCGGCGCCACGAACTCGCCGGCCTTCTGCTCGAACATGACCACCTTGTAGTGATACACGCCGAACTGCGGCAGCGCGCGACGGATCTCGTCGGGCACCACGCCCAGGTCCTCGCCCACCACCAGGCATTGCTGCCGGTGACTCTCCAGCGCCACCACGCCTAACAACTCTTCCAGCGGGTAGTGCACGTAGCCGCCGTCGATGGACTTGAACTTGCGCGGTACCCACCATTGGCGGAACAGCGACATCACGTGATCCAGGCGCAGCGCGCCGCAATTGCGCATGCTGGCGCGCACCAGCGCGGTGAACGGCGCATAGGCAGTACGTTTGAGCACGCGCGGATCCTGCGGGGGGATGCCCCACTCCTGGCCGCCGAGCCCAATAGGGTCCGGCGGCGCGCCGATGGCCGCGCCGGTGCAGTACAGGGTCTGGTCCGACCAGGTCTCCGAGCCCGAGGCGTTCACGCCCACGGCGTAGTCGCCGTACACGCCGATGCTCAGGCCCAGCTCGCGCGCGAGCTGGCGCACCGCGCCCAGCTGCTCGGCAGCCAGCCACTGCAGGTAGCCGTGAAAATCCACGTCGTCCGCGTGTGACTCGGCGAAGCGCTTCACGGCCGGGCTTTCCGGGTGACGATATTCCTCCGGCCAGTTGTGCCAGCCCGCCGCGGTGCCGTGGTGGCGGCGCAGGTAACTGTCCAGCGCGTCGAACAGCGTGTGCAGCCGCATCGGCTCGCCACGCTCGCGCAGGAAAGCGCGGCAGGAGGCCGCGCGCGCCGTGTGGCGCGCCAGGTGTTCGCTGCGAAATCGCTCGAAGGCCGCCTGCAGCACCGGCATCTTGAGGCTGGCGACCGCCGCGTAGTCCACCTGTGTCGCGGCGCGCACCTTCGCCAGCCGTGTGTTGAAGGCAGGATCGGCCATCAGCGCCAGTGCGCGCCGCGAGCCGTGCACTTCGAGCACCGAGGACACGTCGATGAACAGGATGTTCAGCGCGTGCCGGCTCGAGGCCGAGTACGGCGAGAACAGCGTGGGATCGGAAGGGAACAGCGCATGCACCGGGCTGATGCCCACGAAGCCGGCGCCGGCCGCCGCCGCCAGGCGCAACAGCTCGGCCAGATCCGTGAAGTCGCCGATGCCCCAGTTGTTGGCCGAACGCAGCGTGTACAGCTGCACCGCCACGCCCCAGAGTTTTGCGCCCGCGGCCAGGTCTGCGGGCTCGAGACATTTGTCCGGCGCCACGATGAGCGGCACGCTCTCGGTCACCGCGAACTCCAGCTCCAGCGTGAGCCGGTGATAGCCCGGCGCCAGGTTGTCGGGCAGCGCGAGGTCGCGCAATACGAACCACTTGCCATCGCGCTGGTAGGAGCCGCGTTCCGGCAGGTCCCAGGCGCGCACTTCGCCACGATGAGTGCCGCCGTCTTCCAGCGCCACTGCCCAGCGCAGCAATGCGTTGTGCTCGATCGCCGGCGTGTTGATGCGCACCGCGCGCGCGCTGCGCAGCACCACGGCATCGCCTAACAAACCCGCGGGATGCGCGGCCTCGGCCTCGCGGATCTGCGCTTCCAGCGCCTGCGCATCGTCGAGCCGGCAATGCATGGCGCGCAGGATGGCGGCCTTGGTGGCGAGCGTGAAGTGCTTCAGCTCGCCCTGGTACGTGTAGTACGCATCGCCGATTCCGCGCGCCCGGGCCAGACGTTCGATGAGACCGTCGAGTGGATCAGCGGACACGTTGCAGTGCCAGCGTCTGGTACGGCCCCACCTTCACGGGACCCGCGGGCAATCGAAAACCCGCCAGCACGCCCACCGGGTGCGCGGTGTCGATGACCACGTTCCATCCGGCGGCATCCTTGAACGTCGGCAACGTGAACTCGCACTCGGCCTCGGTGGGATTGAGCAGCAACAGCAGCTCGGGTGAGGCCGCGACGCCGCCAATGCAGATACCCAGCGCGCGCAGCTCCGGGTCGTTCCATTCCTGGTCGGCCAGCTCGTGGCCGCGCACATGCCACCAGGAGATGTCGCGACCGTGGCTGGCGTGGATCGCACCCTTGAGAAACGTGTCGCGCCGCAGTTCCGGGTGCGCGCGCCGCAGCGCCGACAGGCCCCGCACGAAGCTCAGCAACGAATCGTCGGCCTTGAGACCCGACCAGTCGACCCAGCTGGTCTCGTTGTCCTGGCAGTAGGCATTGTTGTTGCCCTGCTGCGTGCGATACAGCTCATCGCCCGCCAGCAGCATCGGCACGCCCTGCGCGAAGAACAGCGTGGTCAACATGTTGCGCACCTGGCGGCGCCGCAGGGCGTTGACGTGCACGTCGTCGGTGCGGCCTTCCACGCCGCAGTTCCAGCTCTGGTTGTGCGAGTGGCCGTCGCGGTTGTCTTCGAGATTGGCCTCGTTGTGTTTCTCGTTGAAGCTCACCGCGTCGCGCAGCGTGAAGCCGTCGTGCGCGGCGACGAAGTTGATGCTGGCCGTGGGCTTGCGCCCGTTGCGACGGAACAGGTCGCTCGAACCCGCGAATCGTTCGGCGAAGCCGCCGATCATGCGCCGCCCGCCATGCCAGAAGGCGCGCATGGTGTCGCGGTAACGGTCGTTCCACTCCGACCAGCCGGGCGGGAAATTGCCGAGCTGGTAACCGCCGAGGCCCACGTCCCAGGGCTCGGCGATCAGCTTCACGTAGGCCAGCACCGGATCGGCGCGCAGCGCCGCGAAGAATGGCGAGTTGGCGTTGAAGCCCGAGCGGTCGCGGCCCAGCACCGTGGCGAGATCGAAGCGGAAGCCGTCGATGCGGTATTCCTCGGCGAAGTAGCGCAGGCTGGCGAGGATGTCGGCCTGCACGATGGGGTGATCGCAGGCGACGGTGTTGCCGACTCCGGTGACGTCATCATAGAAGCGCCGGTCGTTGGCGCGATGAAAGTAGTACGCGCGATTGTCGATGCCGCGGAACGACAACGTCGGGCCCAGGTGATTGCCCTCGGCGGTGTGGTTGTAGACCACGTCGAGGATCACTTCGATGCCCGCGGCGTGCAGCGCCTTCACCGCCTGCTTGAGCTCGATCACCGGGTCCTTCACCGCGTAGCGATGCGTCGGCGCGAACCAGGCCAGCGAGTTGTATCCCCAGTAGTTGGTGAGCTTGCGCTTGACCAGGAACTCCTCGTCGACGAAGGCGTGCACCGGCATCAGCTCCACCGCCGTCACGCCCAGCGACTTGAGGTGATCCAGCACCGCCGGCACGGTGAGCGCCAGGTACTTGCCGCGCCATTCCTTCGGCACATCCGGGTGCAGCTGCGTGAAGCCCTTCACGTGCAGCTCGTAGATGAAGGTGTCGCGCCACGGCACGGCGGGCTGGCGGTCGTTGCCCCAGTCGAAGCTGCCGTCGATGACCCGGCAACGCGGCATCACCGGCGCGCTGTCGGTGAGCGAAGGTTTGTAGCGATCGGGATCGGCGGGATCGAAGCCCAGCAGGCGCGGATCCCAGGTCAGGTCGCCGACGATGTCGCGCGCCCACGGATCGATCAGCAGCTTGTTGGAATTGAAGTAGTAGCCTTCGCGCGGGTCGTAGGCGCCGTGCACGCGGATGCCGTACAGCGTCCCGACGCGCGCCAGCTCCTGCTCGACGAAGCCGTGATGGATGGGCCCGGTGCGGCCCGGCAGCGTCAGCCGCGCGGTTTCGTTCTCGCCCGTCGCGTCATACAGGCACACGTCGACGCGCGTGGCGGCACGCGAGCGGATCGCGAAGTTGACGCCCTCACCCGTGAATGTCGCGCCGAGGAGGTCCGGCGTGCCGGCCTTCATCCCAGGCGCCTCAGGAACACGGCGGCCAGCGGCGGCAGGCGGATGCGCAGTGCATGCGGGTAACCGTTCACGGTGTGCGCGAACGACTGGTATTCACCCACGCCCGCAAACCCGCCACCACCGAACCCCGGGAAATCCGAGTCGAACACCACCTGGTACTTGCCCGCCTCGGGCACGCCCAGCCAGTAGTCAGGCCGCGGCACGGGCGTGGCGTTGAACACGCAGATGATGGGAGCGAAGCCCGGCTCCTGGCGCAGGAACGCGAACACGCTTTCATCGGCGTTGTGCAGGTCGCCCCAGCGGAAGCCGCCGGAGTCGCAGTCACTGGCGTGCAGCTGCGGATGATCGCGATAGAAACGTGCGAGCTCGCGGTTCAGGTCCTGCATGGCCTTGTGGCTGGCCTGGCCCAGCAGCGGCCAGTCGAGCTGCTCGTAGTCGCGCCATTCATGCCACTGGCCGAACTCCGAGCCCATGAACATCAGCTTCTTGCCGGGGTGCGCCGTCATGTAGCTCATGAACAGGCGGTAGTTGGCGCGCTTCTGCCATTCGTCGCCGGGCATCTTGTCGAGCAGCGACTTCTTGCCGTGCACCACTTCGTCGTGCGAGATGGGCAGGATGAAGTTCTCGGTCCAGGCGTACATGAACGAGAACGTGATCTTGTTGTGTTCGTGGCGACGGTAGACCGGGTCCTTCTCGAAATAGTGCAGCGTGTCGTTCATCCAGCCCATGTTCCACTTGAAGCTGAAGCCGACGCCGCCCAGGTGCACCGGGCGCGACACGCCGGGGAATGCCGTGGACTCCTCCGCGATGGTCAGCACGCCCGGGTGTTCTCTGTGTGCCACGATGTTGAACTCGCGCAGGAACTCCAGCGCGTCGAGATTCTCCCGGCCGCCGTACTTGTTAGGCACCCACTCGCCCGCCTTGCGGCTGTAGTCGAGGTACAGCATGGAGGCCACCGCGTCGACGCGCAGGCCGTCGATGTGATAGCGCTCCATCCAGTACAGCGCGTTGGCCACCAGGAAGTTCTTCACCTCGTGGCGGCCGAAGTTGAAGATCTTGGTGCCCCAGTCCATGTGCTCGCCGAGGCGCGTGTCCTCGTGCTCGTACAGCGCCGAGCCGTCGAAGTTGGCGAGTCCGTGCGCGTCCTTGGGAAAGTGCGCCGGTACCCAGTCGAGCAGCACGCCGATGCCGGCCTGGTGGCACTTGTCGACGAAGGCCATGAACTCCTTCGGCGAGCCGTAGCGCGAACTGGGCGCGTAGTAGCCCACCACCTGGTAGCCCCAGCTTCCGTCGAAGGGATGCTCGGCCACACCCATCAGCTCGATGTGCGTGTAGCCCATGTCGACGACATAGGGGATCAGGTTCTCGGCAGCTTCGCTCCAGCTGTAGAACGGCGGGTTGCGACCCCAGGCGTGCTTCCAGCTGGAAAGATGCACCTCGTAGATGTTGATGGGCGCGCGGCGCCAGTCGGTGCTGGCGCGCGTGGTGAGCCAGGCGCCGTCACCCCACTCGTAGCCGTCGAGGTCGGCGACGATGGACGCGGTCTCCGGCCGCAGCTGCATGCGAAAACCGAAGGGATCCGACTTCATCAGCAGGTCGTGGCGCGGGCCGCGGATTTCGTACTTGTAGGCCGCGCCTTCGCCGATGCCCGGCACGAACAGCTCCCACACGCCCGAACTGCCGCGCGCCTGCATGGCGTGCTTGCGGCCGTCCCACAGATTGAAGTCGCCGACCACGCTCACGCGCTTGGCATTCGGTGCCCACACCGCGAAGTGCACGCCGGGGACGCCATCGCGCACGCGCGGGTGCGCGCCGAACTTGTTGTAGATGCCGTAGTGCCGACCCTCGCCGTACAGGTGCAGGTCGAAGTCCGAGAGCTCGTGGGAGAAGAAATAGGTGTCGTGCTTGACGACTTCGTTGCCCGGGCCGAATTGAACGCGCAGGCGATAGGGCATCAGCGGGCGGCGATACGGAATGCTGCCCTCGAAAATGCCCGCCTCGTGCACGCGCTTGAGCTCGTGGGCCTGCTCGGGCTCGTCTTCCCAGAACACCGCCACCGACTCCGCACCGGGCTCGAACACCCGCACCATCGCCAGCGGCTGCCCTTCGGGGCGCGAAAACTCGTGATAGCCCAGCAGCGAACGCGGCTCATGGTGAGTCGCCTGCAGCAGCGAGCCGATCTCCGCCTTGGTCAGTTTTCCGTTCTTGGCCATGTGATGGATTAAATCACCGATCTGATGTTCCAGATCTTGTCGGCATATTCACGCACGCTCCGGTCACTCGAGAACGGGCCCATGCTGACGGTGTTCAGCACCGCGCGCCGACTCCATTCCTCCGGTTGGCGGTACAACGCGTCCACCCTGTCCTGCGCGTCGCAATATGCCTTGAAGTCCGCGAGCACCAGGAACGGTTCGCCATCCGAGGTCAGCCGATCCACCACGTGCCGCGCGAATTCATTCTCGCCGCGCGAAAACGCGCCACTGCGAATCATCTCCAGCGTATTCGTCAGCTCCGGGTTGCCCGCCACGATTTCACGCGGCCGGTAGCCATTGGCGCGCAGCGTCGACGCTTCGTCGGCATTCATGCCAAAGATGAAAATGTTCTCCTGCCCCACTGCATCGCGGATCTCGATGTTCGCGCCGTCCAGCGTGCCGATGGTCAGCGCGCCGTTCAACGCCAGTTTCATGTTGCCCGTGCCCGAGGCTTCCATGCCCGCCGTCGAGATCTGCTCCGACAGGTCCGCGGCCGGCATGATGAGCTGCGCCAGCGACACATCGTAGTCCGGCAGGAATACGCACTTGAGCTTGGTCAGCGTCTTGGGGTCCTGGTTGATGGTGGTCGACACATTATTAATGAGTCGGATGATGGCCTTCGCCATGACATAACCCGGCGCCGCCTTGCCGGCGAACATCACCGTGCGCGGCACCCAGTGATCATCCGGCCGCGCCTTGATGCGGTTGTAGCGCGTGATCACGTACAGGATGTTCAGCAGCTGGCGCTTGTACTCGTGGATGCGCTTCACCTGCACGTCGAACAGCGAGTCCACGCTCACGTCGATCCCCGTGCGCCGGTCCACCTCTTCCGCCAGCGCGATCTTGTTCTGGCGCTTGATATCCCGGAACAGCGCGCGGAACGCCGGATCGTCCGCCGCCCAGCGCAGCCGCTCGATTTCCTCCAGGTCGTTCTCCCAGGCCGATCCCAGCCGCTCGGTCAGCAGGCGTGACAAGCGCGGGTTCGATTGCTTCAGCCAGCGCCGCACCGTGATCCCGTTGGTCACGTTGATGAAGCGATCCGGATACATCTGCGCGAACCCGGAGAAGATGGTCTTGGTCATCAGCTCCGAGTGCAGCTTGGCGACGCCATTCACCTTGTGAGAGCCGATCACCGCCAGGTGTGCCATGCGCACGCGCCGGCCGTAGGCCTCGCCGATGATGGAGAGCGTGGTCTTCGCCGCGCCGTCGCCCTTGAAGCGCTTCTCCACTTCCAGCAGGAACTCCTCGTTGATCCGGTAGATGATCTCGAGGTGCCGCGGCAGGAATCTTTCGAAGAACTGAACTGGCCAGGTCTCCAGCGCCTCTGGCAACAACGTGTGATTGGTGTAACCAAACACCTGGCGACACAGTTTCCACGCGTCCGCCCACGCCATGTCGTATTGATCCACCAGCAGGCGCATCAGCTCCGGGATTGCCAGCGTCGGATGCGTATCGTTCAGCTGGACCGCCAGCGAGGCCGGCAATTCTTCCAGCGTGCGCTCCTCGGCCAGGTGCGTCGCGAGAATGTCCTGGATGCTGGCGCTGACAAAGAAGTACTGCTGCTTGAAGCGCAGCTCCTTGCCCTGCGGCGTCGAGTCGTCCGGGTACAGCACGCGCGAAAGGTTCTTCGCGTCGACCTGGTCTTCCACCGCGGCCGAGTAATTGCCGGAGTTGAAATCCTCGATGTGGAACGGCTGCAGCGCGCGACCCGACCACAGGCGCAGATGATTCACCGTCGGCGAGCGATTGCCCGGCACCAGCTGGTCGAAACCCACCGCCAGGATGTCCTGCGTCTCCACCCATCGCGAACGCTGCTCGCCGTCCACGTCATGAGCCGTCAGTACGCGGCCGCCGAAGCGCACGATGTAGCGCGCGTCCGAGCGCGGCGTCTCCCACACGTTGTGGAGGCGCAGCCAGGTCGACGCCGATTCGCGCTGCGCGCCGTCGGTGTCGATGGACTGCGTGAAAATTCCGTAGTCGTAGCGGATGCCGTAGCCGGTCGCCGGGTACTGCAGTGTCGCCAGCGAATCGAGAAAGCACGCCGCGAGACGCCCGAGACCCCCATTGCCCAGCCCCGGATCGACTTCCAGCGCAATGACCGAATCGAAGTCGTGGCCCATGCTGGCGACCGCCGCACGCGCCTCTTCGATCAGCTCCGAATCCAGGCTCGAGAGTGCATTCAACAGCGAACGGCCCGGCAGGAACTCCATCGACAGGTAGCAAAGCCGCTTTACGCGCGCCCGCGCGACACGCCGCTGTGTCGCGAGCCAGCGTGCGGACAGCTCCTCGCGCACGCCCAGCGATAACGCGTCGTAGAGGTCACGTGGAGTCGCGGTCTCCGGCTCTTTGCCGAGACTGCGCGTCAGGCGGTCGTATATCACCGCTCGCAGAGATCCGCGCCTCAGGATCGAACCTGCCGTCGGCGTCGCCTCATTCAACACTCGAACTACCTTTCTCTCTTAGACGAGACATTTCAGGACATTTTTTCTTGGCTGCCCGACAATGCACGCAAATGCATGCAAGTTCTATGACGGCAGCTTCAGACCGGTATCATAGGCACTTCGCGAGCAGGGGCGAGAGATTAGCGAATTCGGCGGGGGTCGCCGCTTCGCGCTGCACCAACATGATATTGGGTTAACGCGGAATGCACCGACAAGCGATAGGGATTGATATCGGCGGCTCGTCCATCAAGGCCGCCGTGGTGGACCTCAACAAGGGCTGCCTCGTCGGCGAGCGCCGTTCGGTCCCCACACCCGCCATGTCCGCCGGCAGTGAAATGCTGCACGCCATGGCCGATGCCGTGCCGGAAGACACCGCGCACCTGCCCGTCGGCCTCACCTTTCCCGGCGTCGTGGTCGGCGGCACCGTGTACACCGCCGCCAACGTCGCCAAGTCCTGGATCGGGCAGCCGCTCACCGAGCCGGCCGCCGCCAAACTGAAACGCAAAGTGGTCGCCATCAACGATGCCGACGCCGCGGGACTCGCCGAAGTCCACTTCGGCGCCGCGCGCAACGTGGCCGGTACCGTGCTCGTGCTGAGCCTCGGCACCGGCATCGGCAGCGCCCTTTTCGTCGACGGCAGGCTCGTGCCCAACACTGAGTTCGGACATCTCGAATTCGATGGCATGGAAGCCGAGGCGCGCGCCTCGGGTCGTGCCCGCATGGAACGCAAGCTCGACTGGGCCGGTTACATGACGGAGTTGAATTACGTCCTGAACCGCACCCACGCCTTGATGTGGCCGGATTTGATCGTGCTGTGCGGCGGCATTACCGCCGATCACCCGAACCTGTGCGATGACCTCAAGGTGCCGACGCAACTGAAGATCGGCGCGTTGCGCGCAGATGCCGGCATCGTCGGCGCGGCGTTCGCCACCACCCTGCAACAGGGCGTGTGGATCAAGCCGGCGAAGGTGGCGGGATAGAGAACTGTCGGCCCGGGCATGTTCATCCGTTTCGACGCTGACCGCCCTTCCGACTCCCCTTTCATCGAACGCGTATGGCATTGCCATAGCGAAGGCGGCGGCCCGTTTCTCGCGGTCGCATCCAGCCACTGGGAACTGGTAGTCACTCGCCTGCAGGGTCAGGTCACCGTCACGCTGCACGGGCCCGAGACCCGCGCACGCGAGGTGTATTGCCCACCGGACGGAGAGTGGTTCGCCATCCGCTTCAAGGCCGGCACCTTCATGCCAGCGCTTCCTGTCGCGAAGCTCATGGACGGCAATGACGTAAATCTGCCCGGCGCATTTCGCGGCAGGTTCCGCCTCGACGGCAGTGCCTGGGAAATGCCCTCGTACCACAACGCCGAGACGTTCGTATCCCGCCTGGCACGCCGCGGAATCATCCAGCACGATGCCGGGGTCACGGCGGCTCTCGAGGGTTGTGAGTCCGCGATTTCCCACCGCAGCGTGCAGCGTCATTTTCTCCACGCCACCGGCATGAGCCATAACACCCTGCGCCAGATCGAGCGCGCTCGACGCGCCACGCAACTGCTGCGCGCGGGCATGACACCCCTGGAGGTGTCGCTGGAAGCAGGCTATTTCGACCAGGCGCATCTCACACGATCGCTGCGCCACCTCGTCGGCCTGACCCCCGCACGCATACTGCGCGGCGAACGCCAGCTGTCGTTTCTGTACAAGACCTGACTTTCCGCCCCACCTAGCATCTGCGCTCAACACGGAGATTTCCCATGAGGCAGCGAGGAGCTATGTGGTGGACCGGCTTTGCATTGAGCGCGATCGTCGTCCTGTTTTTGTTCATGGACGCCGGCGCCAAGCTGGCGGCCATTCGGCCAGTGCTCGACGCGGGTGAGCAAATCGGATTTCCCGGCGTCGCCATGGCACGCACGTTGGGGACCATCCTGCTCGCCTGCACCCTCCTTCATATCTACCCCCGCACCAGCGTGCTGGGCGCCATCCTGCTGACCGCTTATCTCGGCGGCGCCGTCGCCACCCATGTGCGCCTGGGAAACCCGCTCTTCTCGCACGTGCTGTTTGGCGTTTATGTCGGTGCGCTGATGTGGAGTGGGCTCATTTTGCGCCAGCCCGCCCTGCGCAGCTGGCTACCAATTTCGGTCTGACAGCGTTCGCTGGCGTGGCGGGTGATCTTCGTCCTACACGCTTGTTAGGCGGATTGCTTGCAGCCCCCGGGGGGCATTCCTAACAAGATGCTCGTTCACGACAGCCTGACTTTCGGGCCGTTCGATGAAGGAGATGATCATGCGCATATACAAGATTTTACTGCCGATAATCGCGGCCACGATGCTGGCGAGCGGCTGTTCCCAGCAGAAGCAGAACGCCACCAAGGTGCTCGAATCCGTCGAGACCTCGCTCGCCGACATCAAGGCCGACGCCCAGCGCTACGCGCCCGATGGTCTCAAGAGTGTCGAGTCGCAGCTCGAGCGGCTGCAGAAGAGCCTCGAGAACAAGGACTACAACGACGTCATCGCCGGCACACCGCAGCTCAAGAAGGCGGTCGACTCCCTGAAATCGGCGGTCGAGTCCGGCAAGGCGCAGGCGCACGCCGCGCTCGCCTCCGCGAAGACCGAGTGGCAATCGCTGAGCGTCGAAGTGCCGAAGATGGTCGAGGACATCCAGGCGCGCGTCGATGAGCTCTCCAAGGAGAAGCGCCTGCCCTGGGGCCTGAACAAGGATGAGTTCGCCGCCGCCAAGTCCAGCTTCGAAAACATGAAGGCCCAGTGGACCGAGGCCAGCGACGAGTACAAGTCCGGCCAGCAGATCAAGGCCGTCGAGAAGGCCAAGTCCGCGAAAGAGATGAACGAAGACATTCGCGAACAGCTCAAGATGAAGAAGGCTTAGGGACTGAGCGTCTTCACCCGGAGGATGCAGGGGCCCCCGCTCCTGCGTCCTTCGTTATATTGACCTGCTGTCCTACGGTTTCCCCGCCGGTTCACGCCTAGGCTGATGTCCTGCTCCCTCTCCGAGGTGCGTCGTCATGCGTCACGCAAACATTCTCCTGGCGATCGCCGCCAGCACCCTGTTCATCGTTGGCTGTTCCAGCAAGGAAGAGCCCGCCAAGCAAGTGGTGGCCAGCGCCGAAGCCGCGCTCGCACCGTTGCGGGATGACGCGGCGGCCTACGCCCCCGAGCAGCTGGCGACCGCCGAGAGCAATCTTTCGGCAGCCAAGGACAACATCACCTGGGAGAAGTACCAGAACGTGCTCGACAAGTCCTCAGAGCTCAACGCTTCCATCGTGGCCGTCAAGGACACGGTGATTTCCAAGAAGACGCAGATGGCCGCCGCCACCCGAGAGTGGGAAAGCCTGAACAGTGAAGTGCCGAAGCTCGTGGACGCCATCGAGAAGCAGATCACCAACCTGCCGAAAGCCAAGCGTGAAGCGGTCCAGGGGGATGTCGAGTCGCTGAAGACGATGTGGTCCGAAGCCACGGCCGCATTCAGCGCCGGTGATCCCAGCCAGGCCGCAGAAAAGGGTCGCGAAGCCCAGGCGAAGGCGAAAGAAGTGAGCGAGAAACTGGGGATGAGCCCGGTCTAGGCCGGAGCCGCGGCCGGCGCCAGCGCCAGCCGCACCACGAATTCGCTGCCCTTGCCGAGGCCGTCGCTCCTGGCCTCGATCGACCCGCCGTGCAGTTCGACCAGCGCCCTGGAGAGCGCCAGTCCGATGCCGAGTCCGGTGCTGGGTCTGTCCGCGGTGGGCGTCACCTGGGTGAACATGGTGAAGATCCGCGGCAGGTCCTCGGCGGCCAGGCCGATGCCATTGTCGATGACGCGGATCAGCACGTCGTTATCCGCGCGCTCCGCGACCAGCCGGATCTTTCCCGACGACAGCGTGTACTTGGCGGCGTTGGTGAGCAGGTTCCCCAGCACTTGCGCGATACGCAATGCATCCACGTCGAGCTCGAGAGGTGTGTCGGGTAGCTCGACGGAAAGTTGATGCTTGCCGCCGTTGATGGCGGGCTGCGCGATTTCAACCGCATTGTCGGCAATGGTCTTGAGCGCCACGCGGGCGCGACGCACCTCGAGCCGTCCTCGCGTGATGCGCGACACATCGAGCAGATCGTCGAGCAGCCGCGCCATGTGCCCCACCTGGCGCTGGATGACCCCGAGACTCCAGCGCACATGCTCAGGCGTGGCCGACGGATGCGCCGCGGCGCCCGAGGCCTGGACGATGGGCGCGAGCGGATTTCGCAGCTCGTGCGCCAGCGTGGCGAGAAACTCGTCCTTGCGCCGGTCCGCATCCTCCAATGCCTTCTGCGCCGCGCGCTCGGTGGTGGCGTCGCGGAATACCAGCACCACGCCGATGGTGCGCCCCGCGTCGTCGAGGATGGGCGCGCCGCTGTCCTCGATCGCCGTCTCATGTTTGTCGCGGCGAATGAGCACGGTGTGATTGGCCAACCCCACGATGCCGCCTTCGCGCAGCACCTTGGTGACCGGGCTTTCGACCACCGCACGCGTGTCCTCGTTGACGATGTGGAAAACCTCCTCGAGCGGCTTGCCGACCGCCTCGGCCCCTGACCAGCCGGTCAGCGTCTCGGCCACCGGGTTGGTCATGGTCACCCGTCCGCGCTCGTCGGTCGCAATCACGGCATCGCCGATGCTGCGCAACGTGATCGCCAGGCGGGTCTCGCTGGCGCGCACGCGCGCCGAGTCGCGCCGCACGATGTAGGTCAGCAGGATCATCAGCGCAATGGCGAGCCCGCTCACGATCAGGCTGGCGCGCACCGAGGCGGATAGCGCCATGCGTTGCGTCTCCTGCAACTGCGTGACGCGGCGCTGCTGTTCGGTCACCTGGCTGCGGATGAACGCACGGATGTTGTCCATGAGCTCTTTGCCGGTATCCGAGCGCACCACCACGATGGCGGCACCATGCTGGCCGGTGCGATTGAGCTCGATGGTGCGCGCCAGTTCCTCGAGCTTCTGCGTCACGAAGTTGCGCAGCGGCGCCAGCGCTTCCACCGATCCGCCGTCCGCCTTCACGTGGGAGGAAACGGTGTTCACCCGCAGGGCCATTTCGTGCAGCGCCACCTCGTAAGGCTCCAGGTACACCTCGTCGTTGGTCAGCAGGTAACCACGCTGGCCGGTCTCCGCGTCACGGATCGTGGACAGCAGCCGCTCGTAGTCGAGCTCGATTTCCTTGGCGCGCAGCACCGCGTCGCTGGTGATGGACAGTTGCTCGATGGCGCGGTGCGCGACCACCCCGGCCGCGACGAGCACGACACTGGAGATCACGACGGCGGCACCGACGATCGAGCGGGATTTCTTCATATTGTTCTGCGCGCTGCGCAGGGGCCGCGCCCGGCTAATCTAGCGGGTTGCGGGCGCGGTGGGAATCCTCAGTCGGGTGGCAGACTCTTCAACAGGCGTTCGAACTCCGCGATCGCCTCGCGGGCGTCGCGGTCTTCGCGGGCAAACATCGCGCCATCCGCGGCGCGTTGTTCGGCCGAGCGGGCTTCGACTTTCACGCCCTTGTTGTTGACGCGCGTATCCGACCCCGGCTGATGTTCGAGATCCTGGATGTCGATGACCGGCGTTTCGATGTCCGGCAGATCACCTGCAATGGTGCGCACCGCCGCTTCAGGATCGAACTCGGGTTGCCGACGCTCTGTCATGACATGCCTCCTGTCTGGGGCGTGCAGGGTTGCAAAGGACGCAGCATCGCGGTCATCGGCCGGCGCCGATCGAATGTGTCGGTCCTGTCCGTGTTTCTGTCGCGAGGCGGAGACGGCCTCACACGCCGCGGAGAATCACGCCGATGGGATATGGGAGTTCGTCCTACACGCCCGGCGCTCCTGCCTGCGTATCGTGGCCCTAACAAACGGCATTGTTAGAGCCGAAGTCAAGGAGTCCATGATGAAGCTGTACAAGGCAATGCTGCCCCTCGCGGTGGCGCTGGCGATGGCAGGCTGCGGAGGCCGCGGCAAAGCCCAGGGCGTGATCGGTCAGGCCGAGAACGTCATCAGCCAGGTGAAAGAGGAAGCGACCGTGAGCGCGCCGAACGAACTGAAGGCCGCTGAAGGTACGCTCGCGCACATGAAGCAGAACTACGAGAGCCACGACTACCAGGTTGTGCTCGACGACGTGCCGAAGTTCAACTCGCAAATCGAGGCCATGAAAACGGCCGCGACCGCGAACGTGGCCGCCGCCACGGAATGGAGCACCCTGAACACCGAGGTGTCGCAGTCCATCGAGGCCATCCAGGCCCGCGTGGATGAGCTCAAGCCCGGAGCGTTGCCCAAGGACGTGACCAAGGAAGAGGTCGAGACCGCGAAGACCGAGCTCGAGGGCATGAAGGCCACCATGGCCGAAGCCACGGCGGCGGCCAGTGCCGGCAAGCCGATGGAGGCCACCGACAAGGGTCGCAGCGTGCAGGCGAAGGCCGAAGAGCTGAAGAACTCGCTGGGGATGAACGAGACGCTGGCGAATGCGACGCCGGCCAGCACCGGCTAACCCGGTTCGCTGAACTCGTGAAAAACAGGGCCGCGGCCTGAAGCCGCGGCCCTTTTTTCGTATATGGTGAGTATGAATCGACCCAGGAAGTCGCTCGTGTCGAAAGCCCTCATCGCCTTGTGCTCATCACTCGTTGCGCTGCTCGCGGCGGGCATGCCTCACGGCGTCGACGCCCGCGACCGCAGTGATCGGGAAACGACTGCCCCATACATTGACCTCACCGACGACTTCACCCGCTTCTTCGACAAAACCGTCGGCATGGACGAGGCCACGCGTGTCGCACAGTTCCACGCGCAAATGGATGCCCCGCTGCCCGGCTTCTACGCGCCCCGCTTCGGCGCCACGCCGGAGCAATACAGCGAGATCATTGCCCGCGCGCTGAAGAGCTTCCCGGAGCTGCGCGCGCGCTTCGAGCTCGTACAACGGGACTTCCCGGCCGCCTTCAATGCCGGCCTGCAGCAGTTTCGCCAACAATTCCCGGGGTTCCGCCCGAACGTGCCCGTCTACCTGCTGCACTCACTCGGCGAAATGGACGGCGGGACTCGCGAGCTGGGCGGCAAGTCTTACCTGATCTTTGGCGCCGATGTCATCGCGCAGATCCATGAAACTCACGACCTCACGCCGTTCCTCGACCACGAGCTGTTCCACGTCGAGCACCAGAAGTATTTCGCCGGGTGCGCGCAGATGTGGTGCCAGCTGTGGGCCGAAGGACTGGCGACTTTCGCTGCCCAGGTCATGAACCCTGGCGCGGATGATCGGCAGCTGCTGTTGACCATCCCCGCGCCCATCCGCGCCGCCGTCGATGCCCAGTGGCCGGCCGCGCTGTGCTTCACGCGCGCCCGGCTGCTTTCAGAAGAAGCCGCTGACGTGGAGGCGCTGTTCGTCGGTGGCTCGGCGCCGAAGGAGTTTCCGCAACGCTTCGGTTATTACGTCGGGTTGCGCGTCGCCGAGGAGCTGGGCGCGCAATGGAAGCTGCGCGACATGGCGCAGATGCCGGTGGAGCAGGTGAAGCCAGCGCTCAGCGCCGGGCTGGATCGCATGATCGCCAAGGCCGGCGGTTGCAAGAGTGTTGAGATAAGCCCGCCACACGGCTGATCAGTACCCGATGGCCGTGCCCACCCACTGACGAGCCGACGCGCGCAATGGACGCATCAGCCAGCGATCGTTGTGCTGGTGACCGGTGTCGCCGAGGCGAGACTTGAGGTCGCGGAATCCGTGGCGACCGTAGAACTTCAGCGCCGGTTGCATCTGTCTGACCGTCTCCAGGTAGCAGCGCACGAAGAGCAATTGCCGCGCCGCCGCGAGGCAGCGCTTGAGCAGGGCTTCACCGATGCCCCTGCCGCGTGAATCGCGACGCAGGTACATGCGCTGCAGCTCGCAGGTCAGTGGATCGGAGCCCGCAAGCGGCGCGACGCCGGCGCCTCCGACGATCTGATCCTCAAGCAATGCCACGAAGTACAGCGAGCGCTGGCGCTGGTAGGTCTCGAAAAGCGCATGGTCCGCCGGCTCGAGAAGTTCCACGCCGCGGTCGGCAATACCGTACTCGGCGCGCGAGTCCGCAATGATGGTGAGCAGGGCCGGAACGTCCGCCGGCTCGAGCAATCGGATCTCGATTCGATCTTGTGGTTGCATACGCGTCCTCTGGGTCTCTCCCCGCGGACGCGAACAAAAAAACGCCTCCGCTAGGGAGGCATCTGGTGTTGAGTCGTTAGCAGTTACGTGCGCTCAATCGCCGGCCTCCACGTGGTGTGGCGAGCAAAAGTAATACGAGAAATAACGGTTGAGCACGAGAAGGAAGTTACGGGGGCGGCGAGTGCTTGTCAACGCACTCAGCCCGCGTTTACTTCTTCGACTTGGCGCGCGACGGTTTGGACTTCAAGCGGGCGAGCGCCTTGCGCAACTTGGTCTTGGCCGCGGGCTTTCCCTTTGCCTTCTGTTTGGGCTTCTGTTGGCGCGCGACCGCCTTGCGCAAGCGTGCTTCGCGCTCGAATTCGGCTTGCGGCGCGATGCCCTCGAATTCCTCCATGGAGTAACACGGGCGAATCTCCAGCACGCCCTCTTCGCCGGGCATCGGGTTCGGGCATTGCTTCGCCCACTCCACCGCGTCGTCCAGCGACTTCACGTCCCAGATCCAATAGCCCGCCACCAACTCCTTGGTCTCCACAAAGGGCCCGTCGATCACCGCCACGTGACCGTCGTCCGAGAACGTGAGGCGTTTGCCCGCGCTGCTGGGCTTGAGGCCATCCGCCTCCTTCATGATGCCGGCCTTGACGAGCTTCTCGTTGAACTTGCCCATCTCGGTGAAGAGCCTGGCGGCGTCAGGCGGAAAAATGCCCTTCTCGCTGTTGGGAGTGGCTTTGACGAAGACGAGGACTTTCATGACGGCTCCGGGGAATTGATGTGTCCGCAGGGTAGACGAACAGAGTTATGGATTTTCGACAGGCTCTCCACTAATTCTTCGCCACCGGCTCACGCGTTCAAGGTCACAAACGGTGACCCTGAAGCTCCAAGTACTTGATTCGAAAGCTTCAGGAGGCCGTCCGTCGGAAGCGATCAGCAATTCAGTGCGCACTGCAACGCACTGCGATGCGAACTCGCGAAGCTCGACTATTTGGTCCGCTGACTCGGCTGACGGTTCATAGCGGGTCGGCAATAGTTTGCCCACTCGAGAATTGCACCCGATCGCGCAGTTTTGTGACGCAGAAAATTTCCACTGCTCCGTGCGCAAGACGCGAACACTGTCACGTTAGGCACGGTGCAGGCAGCACAGCCCTTCTCTAGACTGCGCTTCTCCACACGCATGAACACCTCCGCCACACGCTCCGCCGCGCTGATCCTGCTCTCCTTGGCCGCCCTGGTCTCGGCGGGATGCGCGACGACGGGCGGCGCCGGCGAGGAAGCCGAGCCGACGATGGTCGAAGCCATGCCGAATCTTCCGGAAGAGGTCGAAGCGACCATCACGGAAGCGGCGCCGGTCGCCGAGGAGTCGAAGGAGAAGGAAGGCGAGCTCCCGCTGGCCGTGGCCGAGACCGAGCCCCCGCCGGCCGACGCACCGATCCCTGAAGTCGTGGTCCAGGCGCACATCCGCCTGCGTCACGAAGCGATCACCGACTTGGTCACCGAGGCGCAGACCCTGCTGCGCGACGTTGATCTCAAATACGTCCTGACTGGCAAGGGCAAGCGCCAGACGCTGCGCGGGCGGCCCGTCGCCTTTGCGCTGTGGAGCGACATCAAGCAGGAATGGACGATCGCCCAGCTTGAGCTGCCGCGTCCGCCGGTCAAGTGGAAGCCCGGTCGCAAGCCACTGCCCTTCCGCTCGCTCACGCCGGGCATCGAGGCACGGCATGTCAAAGGCACCGGCGCCGAGCGCCTGATGTTCTCCTTCACCCGCGATGGCGAGCCGCTGAAGGTGTACGGACGCAAGTTCCCCGTCTTCGACAATCACCTGGTGAAGCGCAAGCAGTGGGTCGCCGTGATCCAGACCGCCAAGCCCATTGTCTATCTACCGTTCACGGAAGACACCTTCGATCCCGCCTTCGTCAGCGGCGGCAGGGATTTCCTGGTGACCACCGCGCAGAAGGCGCTGGAAGAGCTGAGGACCGCGAAGGTCCCAAGCGCCGCCTTTCCGGGCGAACTGCTCGCCGACACCATTCCCCTGGAAGTCGTCACGACGCTCGCCGTCATCGAGCAGACCGACGACCGCGACTACGTCGAGAAACAGGCCGTGGCCTTCGACGAAGTGTTGAGCCAATACGGCCTCAAGCAGGACGAGGCGTATCGCTACAGCGTCTCGAGCGCCCGCGCGCTCGGGCCCATGCAGTTCACCAATCGCCGCGGCAACGGCACGTATTCAATGGTGGTGCGCCGCTGCCCCAAGGCGCGGCTCGACCCGATATTCGAGACCGGTGCCACGCACCTGCTGAATGCCATGAAGGCGGCGGCCTGCTTGCTGGACCTCGAGATCGCCGGGATGCGCTCCGACATCCGCCAGGCGTACAAGAAGAATCCGGTGGTGCTGGGAATCTTCCCCGTGGCCGCCTACAACGGCGGACCGCGCAACGTCTCCAAGCTCTACCGCGTGCTCTCCAAGATGAACGTCGAGCTCGACGAGCTCAGCCGCCCGCAGGCCGAACTCACGGATTCCCCGGTCAAGTGCCCCTGTATCTGGAAGACGGACGGCGATTCGACCCGCCCGGTTTCGATCCCGCGCTACAACAACGAAAACCGTTGGTACATCGAGAAGTACCAGAGCATCGTCAGCCTGTTCGAATGACCGCCGCGGGCGGCTAGTCAATCTTGGCTTCTGGGGAAACGTTGCCTTCGCGGGCAGCCATCATGTCCAGCTGTATCTTGCGCAGGGGCTCCAGGACTTGCCGCCAACCCTCGGCGGGGTCAGCCTCTGCCACGAATTCTTTGTAGCTCTTGTTCTCGGCGCGCAGCTGGCCGGTCTGCAGGTTGTCCGTCGCCCCAACCCCGACACCTTTGATGGCGCGATCCAGCTCGGCTTCCATCAGCCCCGTGACTCGGTCGAAATCCTCGAGAGCGGAATCCGACCACCACGGAAGATCCGAGCTCACTGGCCTGCCGATGCGATATTCCAGTGTCTGGCTGCGACAGGCCTGCTCGTCGCGTCTGCCGTCCAGGTTGAACTCGATCTTTTCGCCGGGCGCCATCGGTTGGCACCTTTCCGGCTGGCCAAGATCACATCGCGCCGGGAGCGCAACGCGCGCCACGGAAAAGCACAACGCCTGGCCGCTGATGTTGGTGAATACGAAGTCACCGCTGTCATTCCGCTGAACGTCGATCAGAGGTGGCACGCTGCTGGCGGCCCCGGCCTGCGCAGTCGCGACGGCCTCGCGCCACTTGGTGCGTGCTTCCAGCATGAGATCTCGTGCTTCCACGAGCGCACTCATTCGCTCTTTGGCCTGCTTCTCCGCGCGCTGCACGGCCTGTTCTTCTTTCTTGCGCTCAGGTTCTTCGACAATGGGCTTGACGACGAACCTGAACAGTCCCGCCACCAGCACGGTAGCGAGCACCACCCAAATCAGAAACGACCGCTGCCTGGGTTCCATAAGACTACTTGTGCAGTTTGAAGCGCCCGCTGATCAGGGCCCAGGTGCCCTTGCGCGCACCCGTGACCCTGTGCATCTGATCTTCGGCCGCGGCGACGACGCAGTTACGGCCGCGACTCTTGGCGAGATCTTTCCAGCACATTGGGATCCTAAGCTTAGAATTCCACGTGGACAAGTTGTCGCGGCCGCTTCTATAGTGTCACCTAAATACTAGTGACTCCAGCGTAACTGGACTGGCCACAGTTAGGCCGCAAATGTAATCACACTGGCTCACCTTCGGGTGGGCCTTTCTGCGTTCGCGAGTGGACCCGATAAGCTCATGGAGCGGCGTAACCGTCGCACAGGAAGGACAGAGAAAGCGCGGATCTGGGAAGTGACGGACAGAACGGTCAGGACCTGGATTGGGGAGGCGGTTGCCGCCGCTGCTGCTGACGGTGTGACGTTCTCTGTTCCGGTCACACCACATACGTTCCGCCATTCCTATGCGATGCACATGCTGTATGCCGGTATACCGCTGAAAGTTCTGCAAAGCCTGATGGGACATAAGTCCATCAGTTCAACGGAAGTCTACACGAAGGTTTTTGCGCTGGATGTGGCTGCCCGGCACCGGGTGCAGTTTGCGATGCCGGAGTCTGATGCGGTTGCGATGCTGAAACAATTATCCTGAGAATAAATGCCTTGGCCTTTATATGGAAATGTGGAACTGAGTGGATATGCTGTTTTTGTCTGTTAAACAGAGAAGCTGGCTGTTATCCACTGAGAAGCGAACGAAACAGTCGGGAAAATCTCCCATTATCGTAGAGATCCGCATTATTAATCTCAGGAGCCTGTGTAGCGTTTATAGGAAGTAGTGTTCTGTCATGATGCCTGCAAGCGGTAACGAAAACGATTTGAATATGCCTTCAGGAACAATAGAAATCTTCGTGCGGTGTTACGTTGAAGTGGAGCGGATTATGTCAGCAATGGACAGAACAACCTAATGAACACAGAACCATGATGTGGTCTGTCCTTTTACAGCCAGTAGTGCTCGCCGCAGTCGAGCGACAGGGCGAAGCCCTCGGCTGGTTGCCCTCGCCGCTGGGCTGGCGGCCGTCTATGGCCCTGCAAACGCGCCAGAAACGCCGTCGAAGCCGTGTGCGAGACACCGCGGCCGGCCGCCGGCGTTGTGGATACCTCGCGGAAAACTTGGCCCTCACTGACAGATGAGGGGCGGACGTTGACACTTGAGGGGCCGACTCACCCGGCGCGGCGTTGACAGATGAGGGGCAGGCTCGATTTCGGCCGGCGACGTGGAGCTGGCCAGCCTCGCAAATCGGCGAAAACGCCTGATTTTACGCGAGTTTCCCACAGATGATGTGGACAAGCCTGGGGATAAGTGCCCTGCGGTATTGACACTTGAGGGGCGCGACTACTGACAGATGAGGGGCGCGATCCTTGACACTTGAGGGGCAGAGTGCTGACAGATGAGGGGCGCACCTATTGACATTTGAGGGGCTGTCCACAGGCAGAAAATCCAGCATTTGCAAGGGTTTCCGCCCGTTTTTCGGCCACCGCTAACCTGTCTTTTAACCTGCTTTTAAACCAATATTTATAAACCTTGTTTTTAACCAGGGCTGCGCCCTGTGCGCGTGACCGCGCACGCCGAAGGGGGGTGCCCCCCCTTCTCGAACCCTCCCGGTCGAGTGAGCGAGGAAGCACCAGGGAACAGCACTTATATATTCTGCTTACACACGATGCCTGAAAAAACTTCCCTTGGGGTTATCCACTTATCCACGGGGATATTTTTATAATTATTTTTTTTATAGTTTTTAGATCTTCTTTTTTAGAGCGCCTTGTAGGCCTTTATCCATGCTGGTTCTAGAGAAGGTGTTGTGACAAATTGCCCTTTCAGTGTGACAAATCACCCTCAAATGACAGTCCTGTCTGTGACAAATTGCCCTTAACCCTGTGACAAATTGCCCTCAGAAGAAGCTGTTTTTTCACAAAGTTATCCCTGCTTATTGACTCTTTTTTATTTAGTGTGACAATCTAAAAACTTGTCACACTTCACATGGATCTGTCATGGCGGAAACAGCGGTTATCAATCACAAGAAACGTAAAAATAGCCCGCGAATCGTCCAGTCAAACGACCTCACTGAGGCGGCATATAGTCTCTCCCGGGATCAAAAACGTATGCTGTATCTGTTCGTTGACCAGATCAGAAAATCTGATGGCACCCTACAGGAACATGACGGTATCTGCGAGATCCATGTTGCTAAATATGCTGAAATATTCGGATTGACCTCTGCGGAAGCCAGTAAGGATATACGGCAGGCATTGAAGAGTTTCGCGGGGAAGGAAGTGGTTTTTTATCGCCCTGAAGAGGATGCCGGCGATGAAAAAGGCTATGAATCTTTTCCTTGGTTTATCAAACGTGCGCACAGTCCATCCAGAGGGCTTTACAGTGTACATATCAACCCATATCTCATTCCCTTCTTTATCGGGTTACAGAACCGGTTTACGCAGTTTCGGCTTAGTGAAACAAAAGAAATCACCAATCCGTATGCCATGCGTTTATACGAATCCCTGTGTCAGTATCGTAAGCCGGATGGCTCAGGCATCGTCTCTCTGAAAATCGACTGGATCATAGAGCGTTACCAGCTGCCTCAAAGTTACCAGCGTATGCCTGACTTCCGCCGCCGCTTCCTGCAGGTCTGTGTTAATGAGATCAACAGCAGAACTCCAATGCGCCTCTCATACATTGAGAAAAAGAAAGGCCGCCAGACGACTCATATCGTATTTTCCTTCCGCGATATCACTTCCATGACGACAGGATAGTCTGAGGGTTATCTGTCACAGATTTGAGGGTGGTTCGTCACATTTGTTCTGACCTACTGAGGGTAATTTGTCACAGTTTTGCTGTTTCCTTCAGCCTGCATGGATTTTCTCATACTTTTTGAACTGTAATTTTTAAGGAAGCCAAATTTGAGGGCAGTTTGTCACAGTTGATTTCCTTCTCTTTCCCTTCGTCATGTGACTTGATATCGGGGGTTAGTTCGTCATCATTGATGAGGGTTGATTATCACAGTTTATTACTCTGAATTGGCTATCCGCGTGTGTACCTCTACCTGGAGTTTTTCCCACGGTGGATATTTCTTCTTGCGCTGAGCGTAAGAGCTATCTGACAGAACAGTTCTTCTTTGCTTCCTCGCCAGTTCGCTCGCTATGCTCGGTTACACGGCTGCGGCGAGCGCTAGTGATAATAAGTGACTGAGGTATGTGCTCTTCTTATCTCCTTTTGTAGTGTTGCTCTTATTTTAAACAACTTTGCGGTTTTTTGATGACTTTGCGATTTTGTTGTTGCTTTGCAGTAAATTGCAAGATTTAATAAAAAAACGCAAAGCAATGATTAAAGGATGTTCAGAATGAAACTCATGGAAACACTTAACCAGTGCATAAACGCTGGTCATGAAATGACGAAGGCTATCGCCATTGCACAGTTTAATGATGACAGCCCGGAAGCGAGGAAAATAACCCGGCGCTGGAGAATAGGTGAAGCAGCGGATTTAGTTGGGGTTTCTTCTCAGGCTATCAGAGATGCCGAGAAAGCAGGGCGACTACCGCACCCGGATATGGAAATTCGAGGACGGGTTGAGCAACGTGTTGGTTATACAATTGAACAAATTAATCATATGCGTGATGTGTTTGGTACGCGATTGCGACGTGCTGAAGACGTATTTCCACCGGTGATCGGGGTTGCTGCCCATAAAGGAGGCGTTTACAAAACCTCAGTTTCTGTTCATCTTGCTCAGGATCTGGCTCTGAAGGGGCTACGTGTTTTGCTCGTGGAAGGTAACGACCCCCAGGGAACAGCCTCAATGTATCACGGATGGGTACCAGATCTTCATATTCATGCAGAAGACACTCTCCTGCCTTTCTATCTTGGGGAAAAGGACGATGTCACTTATGCAATAAAGCCCACTTGCTGGCCGGGGCTTGACATTATTCCTTCCTGTCTGGCTCTGCACCGTATTGAAACTGAGTTAATGGGCAAATTTGATGAAGGTAAACTGCCCACCGATCCACACCTGATGCTCCGACTGGCCATTGAAACTGTTGCTCATGACTATGATGTCATAGTTATTGACAGCGCGCCTAACCTGGGTATCGGCACGATTAATGTCGTATGTGCTGCTGATGTGCTGATTGTTCCCACGCCTGCTGAGTTGTTTGACTACACCTCCGCACTGCAGTTTTTCGATATGCTTCGTGATCTGCTCAAGAACGTTGATCTTAAAGGGTTCGAGCCTGATGTACGTATTTTGCTTACCAAATACAGCAATAGTAATGGCTCTCAGTCCCCGTGGATGGAGGAGCAAATTCGGGATGCCTGGGGAAGCATGGTTCTAAAAAATGTTGTACGTGAAACGGATGAAGTTGGTAAAGGTCAGATCCGGATGAGAACTGTTTTTGAACAGGCCATTGATCAACGCTCTTCAACTGGTGCCTGGAGAAATGCTCTTTCTATTTGGGAACCTGTCTGCAATGAAATTTTCGATCGTCTGATTAAACCACGCTGGGAGATTAGATAATGAAGCGTGCGCCTGTTATTCCAAAACATACGCTCAATACTCAACCGGTTGAAGATACTTCGTTATCGACACCAGCTGCCCCGATGGTGGATTCGTTAATTGCGCGCGTAGGAGTAATGGCTCGCGGTAATGCCATTACTTTGCCTGTATGTGGTCGGGATGTGAAGTTTACGGGAAAG